>Ga0134125_10000350_pt1 | contig 63848 bp, 52 predicted proteins | sample KB31751_FD_96464 | JGI IMG/M metagenome (GOLD analysis project Ga0134125, IMG submission 96464) | Terrestrial soil microbial communities with excess Nitrogen fertilizer from Kellogg Biological Station, Michigan, USA - KB3-175-1 | ecosystem: Environmental > Terrestrial > Soil > Unclassified ... | reverse complement strand
TTCATTGGCTGGCGAACCCGCTTGTGATTCGACTTACTTAGGATCTTACGGTTCATCAACCGTGTTGCTAGCGAACGTGGCTAAATATTGCGCCAACTGCAGCGACAAAGTGAAAATGGATGCAAGCATCTATTCCACAGACCAATTGGGTCGCATCGATGATCCACAAGTGAAACAATCCATGATTGATGACTTCGCAAAATAAGTCCTTAAAAATTCGCTTTTTAATTTTGGGAGTGCTCTTTCTGGGAGCACTCTTTTTTTATTTAAAAAAAGAAAAACCAACAGAAACTCATTCGCTGACCACTGAAAAACCAATTGTGACTTTCACGCCAAAACCGGCTGTCGTGGTCAAAGCTTCAGTGACTGCTGCCAGTGGCGTGCCCGCCAAAAATGAGCAAGCGGCTCGTGCGCAAGATGACTTAACCAAGAATCTTTCTGAGCCTGAAAAAAAACAGTGGCAGACCTTTATCGAAATCATGCTTTCAAAAAATGACAATGATCCCAGACTTGATAAAGACTTACGACACCTCAGTCCTTCTTTAAAAAAAGCTTTAGAAGCTCAGTACACGTTGCTGCCCGATGAAAAACGAAATGAAAAAGGTTTGGTGGTTTTTTTGGTGGCAAGAGATCTCTCTTCACCTGAAGATGTGCAATTTTTAGATTCTATTTATCAAGAAAGTCCGTGCCTAAGCCTTGCTGACTGCGGAGTTCGCGGCGACAACGACCCACACTTTTCCAGCATCAACGAAATGTCTTTGCTCTATCCGCAAATCGCCGGTCTTTTTCAATTAGACAAACAATTAAGCGCTCGTCCCGAACTTCTGAGCGATCCTAATTTTCGCAGCCAAATGCGCGGCCTCATTCACTCGGCCGAACAATTCCCCGTCCCCGCCATTCAAAAAAGAGCCGACGCTCTGAAAAACAAATACGGCCTTTAGGTGCCAGGTCCTGTTTTGCGCCTCGGAGAATCATGGAAGAAATCGAAAAGAAGTTCAAATGTCCTTATTGCTTAGAGCAGATCTCGATGATTCTAGATCTCTCTGAAAATGGAACTCAAACATATATTGAAGACTGCGAAGTCTGTTGCCGTCCGATTCAAATCACATTCGCCGTCGAAGGCGGAAAATTAATTTCTTTTTCAAGACAAACCATCGGCTAGTATAAACTGGTTAAGCAATCTCAAGTTTCACATTCATTTTGAATCCATCTGCAAAAAGCGAATCGCGCAGCACCAGTTGAATCATCGGCATTTCAGGTAAACCTAATTTTTTAGCGATCTTTGCCGCTCGCACTGGAGTCGGGATACGTCGCCCCTTTTCCAGATCACACAGAGATTGAACTGAAATTCCCAACAGCTTAGCAAATTGCGATTGTGATATATTGTCCGCTTCTCGCCACGCTCTCAAAGCGCGCGCCAAAGTCAACCGACCGTATTTTTTTTCCATCATCTCGAATGCGCCATCTTTTTTAATACTCATGTTTATGAATCTCCAATAGCTCAATATAAACTCTGTCCTCAATAACTCTATAAATCAGTCGATACGCCTTGTTGATCCGAACAGATCGGTTCCCGTGATGTCGACCTTTCAAAGCCTCATCATGATAGCCAGGCCTTTTTGCAACTTCAGCAACTCCGACAAGTCTGACGTTAAAAATCCAGAGATGAACTTTTTCACGAATATAAGCAGGCGTCCTACTGAGTTGCTTCTCAAATTTCCTGGTATAGGTAATTCTCGTCAATTTTCACTTCTTTCATTTTACGTCAAATTGACATAATTTTCAAGATTTATAAAAATTGATAAATGCAAATAAGAAAGTACTCTTTAACGGCGCTAGATCCTTCTCAGCGCCTCTGATATCCGATTTTCGGGATTACTACTTGCCCGCAGCTTGTTGATAAAGCGGCATGACGATGGGAATGAGGCTCTCGATATTTTTAATTCGAGTGGCGTCGGCGGGGTGAGTGCTTAGTAACTCTGGAGGTTTACCGCCACCGACAGAGCTCATCTTCTTCCACAGATTCACGGCTTCTTGCGGATTGTATCCGGCGCGTGCCATCAGCTCGACACCCATCGTGTCAGCTTCTGATTCTTGTCCACGACTGTGCGGAAGCGCAATGATGGTATTCGTTGCCATGGCTGCCACTCCTGCATACTTCGCGTCGACGGTCCCTGATAAAACCAGCCCCTGAATCAAGCCATTTTCTAAAAGTTGCTCCGACATTCTTTCCCGACCATGCTCGCGAAGAGCGTGAGAAATCTCATGCCCCATGACTGCCGCAATTTCACCATCCGTCATTTTGAGCTGCTCAATAAGGCCCGAGTAAAAAACAATTTTCCCACCAGGCATACAGTAGGCATTCAATTCATTGCTCGTAATCACGTGCACATCCCACGCCCAGCCCGGCGCATCTTTGCGAAAAACTGCAGTTTGCGGAATCAATCGATGAGCGACATCTTGCACCCGCTTAAGCTCGCTGGGGTTTTTATCAAGCATTCCTTTTTTCTTGGCGTCTTCCAAAGTTTGTTCGTAGCCCTGCGCTGACATCGAAACAATTTGGCTCTCGGGGATCAAAAGTAATTGATGTCGATCGACACCGACAGCGCCTTTTTCTGTCGAACTCGCACAGCCAGAAAGAAAGAGCATCATCAAAATCGAAAATAAAATTGCTTGTCGAAACATTTCTAGGTCTCTCTTTTTTTCACCGAAATACTGCCGTCATTTTCAAGAATAGCAAAATGCACTTCATTGGCATTGGCAACTCCTTGACGACGAAGAGCTGAATGCAACTCTTCATGAGTCATCATTTCTCGCTCTAAAATATCTTCGCGGATTTTTCCGTTATGAATAAGAACTTCCGGCTGACCTTCGACGGCCGCCTCAACATGGCGGCTGCGATAAGTGAAGTAGGCAATGCCATAATTCAGCAACATCAACGCCAAAGCCGAGATCAATCCGCCAACCAGAGAATTATCCCCTCCGTTCATCGAATTTTGCACAGCATTGCTTAAAACCAAAAGCAGCACAAGATCGAAAGGCGACATTTGGCCGACTTGCCTTTTTCCCGTCATTCGCAAAATGATCAGAAGAAAAGCATAAACAGCAAGAGCTCTGAGAATAAATTCCCACCACGGGAGTGACATCGCGAACATAAAATCATTTCACTGTTCGCTGGTGATCTCTGTCAAGGCCTATTGGCCTGTCACAAAAATTCTAATGAGTCATTCCTGAAAATCCTTCGAGCGATCTTGGCTCATGCCCCGGCTGAAGTTGACAGACCGGCCCTGACTGCGACGAATAATTAAATGAAGGATCATTCTCAGTGCAAGTTTTCAGTGAGCTACAACCCACTACCACTGATGTCAAAACAGAGGCCAGCACTCCGTAGCAGAAAAGAAAAAAGAAACGTTTCATTCCAGTTTTCATAACGTCCTCCTATCCTCATCAGGAGATTCTACTCTCTCTTTATGAAGGTCCTATGAAGACCCATCGAATGGACGAAAAGGAAAAGAATTTTCCAGATCTTAGGATGTCTTACATTCTTTCAGGAACAGGAATACCAAGGAGAGCAAGGCCTTGCTTGAGGATCTCGCCAGTACTCGCTGCTAAAGCGAGTCTGGCCGTTTTTAGCTCTGGTGTGGCGGCTTGGCCAATCGAGCATTCGTGGTAAAAAAGGTTAAATCTTTTTGCGAGATCGTACAAATAAGTGCAGAGCGCATGCGGTTTTTCATTCTCCGTCGCACTCACCACTTGCGTGTTAAAATTCAGCAGGCTTTGCATCAGCGCTTTTTCTGCAGGATGCACAAGCTCGGCCCCCGACACCTGCATTGCCTGATTTTTATCATAGCCCATTTTTTTAAGCAGACTGTTGATCCGAGCGCCCGAGTACTGAATAAAAGGGCCAGACTCGCCGTCAAGTTTCAGCCACTCATCCATATCAAAAACAATTTTCTTGGCCGTATCCATGCGAAGCATTCCATATTTGATGGCGCCTTTAGCAACTTGAGTCGCCACCAAATTCACTTCGTCTTGACTCCACTCCTGCGCATAACGAGCAAGGTAATTGGTCTTGACCATCGCTTCCATGCGCTGAACCAATTCCATCAGCGGCACGATATTACCTTTGCGCGAACTCATGGCACCATCAGGAAGCTCGACAAAATTATATTTCAAATGAAAACAATTTTTTGCCTCAGCAAATCCCAGACGCTCAAGCACTTTAAAAACTTGTTTGAGATGCAGTTCCTGACGAATGTCGACAACGTAAATACTTTTTTGAATATGATAATCTTGAAATTTGCGCCGGGCCAGCTCCACATCTTTCGTGGCATACAAACCATTGCCATCACTTTTTAGCAGCAAACAGAAACCCAAATTCTCGTCTGACAAATCCATGCCGATGGCACCTTCGGATTTAACCAGTTTGCCTTCGGCATAAAGCTCTTTCACATATTTCACAGAGGCCGCATCCACGTCGGATTCCCAATACCACTGATCAAAAGTGATTCCCGCCCAAGCATAAACGGACTTCATCAAATCAATGGACCACTGCCGAGTCTCTTTCCAAAGATCATAAAATTCGCCTTGATGATTTTCGAGTTGCTTCAAAATTGCTGTCAACTGCTCACGATTGGTGGCTTCAAAGGCTGTGCCCAATTGATCTTCCAAAAGCAAATTGGCTTTGGAATAAATCCGCCCCAGCCACTCGCCTTTTCCGCTGGTGGGAATGGCTTCGCTGTTGTGATATTTCATGTACCACAAACATTTCGCAACATGAGTTCCCACATCGCCAGGAAATGTCGAGCTGATCATCTCGTAACCGATATAGCGATGCATGCGTACCAACGAGTCACCCAAGCAAGCATTTCGCATATGGCCCACATGAATTTCTTTATGTGTGTTTGGCTGTGAGTACTCGATCATGGTCTTCGGCGACGCTTCAGTGAGCTTTCGCTTGAAAGTCTCACCTGATAAAATGGGAGTTAAAACTTGTCTCGCTAAAAAATCAGAAGTCAGAGTGAAGTTCAGATAAGGTCCCGCAGCTTCGACCTTCGCAATTTCTCCATCAGCTTGAATTTTTTCTTTCAATGCCAGCGCAATTTGTGGCGGACCTTTTTTGAGTGCTTTCGCAAGAAGGAAACAGCCAAAAGCCAAATCGCCCATGGCAGAATTTGGTGGCTCAACCAGTTGGTCGTAAATCTCACTCACCGAGAGAGAAACCTCTCCCAGCAAGCTTAAGACAGAGTGAATTTTTTCAGCAATTCGAATTCGAATCGGGTCATGCAGTGTTCGCATGCCCCCAATATTATCTTATCTGAGACGCTTTCGCCACAGCCTTTTCAGCATCAACGACTCCAGAACCATATTGATTTTGATCATTGGTATCAGTCGTTGGAGTTGCCGTTGATTTGAGCACATCGCGAACTTGCGCTGGCGTCAGTTTTGGATTTGTCGCTTTAATCAAAGCTACAACACCCGACACATGCGGAGTCGCCATCGAAGTTCCATCGAAAGTCGCATAATCGGAACCAATCACCGCCACTGACGCTTGAACTTGCTGTCCCGCTTTCAATGCCGCTGAGGCCTGCTGTCCAACCGCTTGCTCGATCATCACCACCGGAACATTCAGCACAGAGCCATCGGCTGTTGCGGCTCCACCAATAACGCCATCAGCATTATTGTAAAGCACGATACCGGCCGCATGAGCCGCAATAGCGCTTTGCACTTTTTCAACAAAAGTAATCTCACCACGACTGACCAAAGCCAGCTTGCCGGTGAAGTCTTTGCCTTGAAAATCTTCAGGCTTACCAAGTCCCGCATCCATCAAAGGCAGAGTGACCGCTTGATCCAAACGAGCACTTCCCATGAAGGCCGCACTGTTCACAGCATGCAGTTGCTCAGCACTGGCTCCCAAAGACACTTGGGCATCACGACCTGTGCCTTGTGGAACAGACGAGCGCACCGCAACCCCAGGGCCCATAACGGAAAGCTCTGGTCCCCACTGCGAGAAATCAGCTTTTTTCAAATTACTATCCACCGCACCAACCGCAATCACATTCGGAAAAGCCGCCGGGAAACTCACTGAGTTTTTTCCTGCATTTCCAGATGCGGCCACCACCACCATACCGGCAGCTTCAGCTCTTTGTGTTGCTAATTTTTCTGCTGTCGTTCCGAAGTCGCCGCCGAGAGACATGCTGACGACGTCGGCTTTTTGAGAGATTCCCCAGTCAATACCTTCAACGATGGCAATGTTTGAGCAACCTTCGTTACTGCACACACGACCCATCAGAATTTTTGCAGCGGGTGCAACACCTGAAAAACCATCTGTCAGCTCAAGACCTGCGATGGTGCCTGAAACGTGAGTTCCATGTCCTTCTTGATCGGCATACTCATAAGGAGTGTTGGTATCGCCGACAAAGTTTTTACCATCTTCAATATTTCCTTTAAGGGCTGGATGATCACGGTCAACACCGGTATCTAAAATCAACACGCGAGCGCCTTGTCCTTGATGCGAAAGATTCCAAGCCGCTTTGGCATGAACTGCAGTAATCCCCCAAGGAGTTCCACCATCACCAATAACTGCAGGAGCTGACGGCTCAGCTGGAGCCGGAGCTGGTGTTGGGTCCACAGGCCCCGGAGCTGGTTTTTTAGGCTTTTTATGTTTGCCGATAGGTTGTGCCGCTGAAAAATCCCAAGCTTGCGTCAAGTGATAACCGATCAAAGGCTGAGGTGCCGGATGAAAAATTTCTTTTTCAACATAGACATCCGAAGAGGCAAGCTTTGAAGCCAGTTGCTCATCATCCGAGTCAACGACGACAGCTCCGACATTTGACAGCGAATTTTCCACCGTCATTTGCGGCGTCAAATTCACACGCGCCGAAAGCATGCGATTCATTTGTTGGTTTGCGCCCAAGGTCCACAGAGAGTGCATCTCTGCAAATTTTTGTGAGTTCTTAACCACCACTAAAAATCTTGCGGCTTGTGCTGTTGAAATTCCAAAAATCATTAACAGAGAAAGCAAGAAAGCTGTTCTCATAATTACCCCCCCAGGTCGCAGTCTTTAAATCACAGCGAATGTGAGGATTTCAAGAAAAGATCTTTACAATATATTAATGACGCGCCACCCGTTGGGTCGCGTTTATGGAAGGTATTAGCTGCGCCCGCTATCAGAGCGAAAAGCCGGGATTCCGGTGAGGTATTGCCCAAGAATCAGGCGATGAATGTCTTCGGTGCCCTCGTAGGTGTTCACGCTTTCAAGGTTCAAAAGATGGCGGCCGACTTGATATTCATAGGTGATACCGCTGGCGCCTAAAATATCCCTGGTCACTCGCGCGCAATCCAGAGCCATCGCCACGTTGTTCATTTTGGCCATGGAAACCTGCTCAGGGATGGCTTTTTGTTGTTCCTTCAAGCGGCCTAAATGATAACTCAAAAGTTGGGCCTTGCTGATCTCGGTGAACATTTTCACAAGCTTTGCCTGCACCAACTGAAAACTGGCAATCGGCTGATCAAATTGAATCCGCGTTTTCGCATAATTTAAAGCTTCGTCATAGCAAGCTTGTGCCGCCCCCAACACTCCCCATGAAATTCCATAGCGAGCATTATTCAAACAAGCAAAAGGTCCTTTGAGGCCTGAGACCTCAAGCAGCTGTGAGGCCGGAACTTTACAATCTTCGAAAATTAATTCCGAAGTGACCGAGGCGCGCAGAGAAAACTTCTTTTGGATATCGCGAGTGGAAAAACCTTTGGTGCCTTTTTCAACAACGAAGCCCCGCACTTTGCCTTCATCATCACGCGCCCACACAATGGCCAGATCGGCGATGCCACCATTGGTGATCCACATTTTTGCGCCATTCAAAATATAGTGAGTGCCGTCTTTTTTTGCCTGCATCTTCATGCCCGCAGGATTTGAACCAAAATCAGGCTCGGTCAGTCCAAAGCAACCGATCAACTTTCCTTTTGCCATCTCCGGCAGATATTTTTTCTTCATCGCTTCCGAACCAAAGGCCGCGATCGGATACATGCAGAGCGAACTTTGCACGCTGACGAAGCTGCGAAGACCGCTATCCCCACGCTCGATCTCCGTCATGATCAAACCATAAGCGACATCACCAACTCCGGCACAACCATAGCCTTGAATGGTTGAACCTAAAAAGCCAAGCTCTGCCATCATCGGCACTAAATGTTTTGGAAAAGTGCCTTTATCGAAATGCTCGCCGATGATCGGCATGACTTCGTGCTGGACGAAATCGCGTGCGGATTGTTGAATCATTTTTTCTGTCGAAGAAAGATGCTCATTCAGGTGAAAAAAATCGATTGCTTGGTAGGTCATTCGTTCACATCACTCATTAAAATTTGCGGATTTTTACTTTGCTCAAACCAGTGCAGCACTTTTTCAAGATTTTCTTTGTTCATGGCCACGCATCCTGCCGTACCAATGATCGATCCGCGCCAAATGTGCATAAAAATAGCACTGCCGGCTCCTGGCACAATCGGATTCGTGTTGTAATTGATCACTGCCGCCAAATCATAAACATCATCTTTTCGCAGCAGGGACTCATAACTTTTTGCTGTCGTTGGTCCGACAATCCATTTGTTGTAATCAGAATGAGTTGGATCGTCGATCCATTTATCGTCTTCAGTGACGCGTTTGTATTTCCAATGAGTAAAAGCTTGATCGGCTTTGCCAAAGAAATGACCGAAAGAATAAAGGCCCGTCGGAGATTTTTTATCACCTTCGGTTTTTTTGCTCGGATCGGCGAAGCCTAGTAAGCCGATCACCACTGGAAACTCTGATGGCATTTGTGGTAATTGAATCAGCTGCCAACGACCTTGTTTTTTTTCATACAGCTTCATGCTGGATTGAAAGGTTGATGAGGGCTCTACCCAAAGAAGCTGCTGAGAATTTTTCAACAGCGGCGCTATTTTTTGCCAATTCGGATCAGCCGCGAAAGCTGAGACGCTGGTGAGAATCAATAATGTCAGACCCAAAATGGAGGAAGGTCTTTGATTTTTCATGGCCTTAGGTTGAGCCATTTTTAAAAAAATGTCAAAAGCTTGAGAAGATGCGACTTTTAGCTACGAGACCTTCATCCAAAAACAAAATACTTTTAAACCTTTTGCAGCATTCACTTCATCTCAATGAAAGAAGTTCCGTATTGAGATGGCAGTATGAAAAATAAAATCTTTGTTCTCATCATTATGAGCGTCATGACGATGTCCTGCCAGAAAAAAAACTTTTCTAGCATCGACGCGACGAATGAGAGTCAAAGTAATCCACCAACGCCAACGCCGGCACCAGTTCCAACACCAGATCCAGGCCCAACTCCAAATCCAAGCCCGACTCCAGCGCCGGGGCCAACGCCTGTGATTCAAGATTTCACGGTGAATGGCAGCGGCATGGCCGACATTCTTTTTGTGGTGAATGATGCGTCGTCGATGTTCACCACTCTTCGCGAAGATATCCCGATTCGCTTTGCGCATTTCATTCCGAAAATAAATCATCTGGATTATCACATTGCAGTGACCTCGGCCCAAGCCACAGGTTCTAGAGATTATCAGTCGGGCCGCGTGACCAAAATTCTTTACCAACCGGTTCCGTTTGCAGGACTGAATCTGGTTCCTAATCAATATAAAATTACACCAGATATGAAACATCCTGGACAAGACTTCTTAGCGACGATCATGCGACCTGAAGCTATTTGTATTCAAGTGGCGGGACCTTGTCCCAACCCTGCGCATTTTTATCAAGAAGCCATTCATAGTTCGATTTTAGCTTTGAGCAATCCTGACAGTGTCGCAAAATTTATCCGCCCCGAAGCGCCGCTGAATATCGTGATTATCTCTGAGGACGATGAGGGTGTTGGAAACTTAACGGATCGTCACGGGAATATGAAATCGGATACTCCAGCTTACAATCGTCCGCAGACATTGATTGATCTTGTGCAAACAAAATGGCCAGGCAAACAATTTCGTGTTCACGCCGTGATCACAAAGCCCAGCGAAATGTTTTGCAACAGTCCGAATCAGTACAATGCTCGAGCCGGATATTTATATCATGATTTGGCACAAAAAACAGGTGGCGTGGTTGCTTCGATTTGCGATAATTATGATTCGAAGTCGATCAACAAAATTGCAAACTCGATTGTCGCGGCACCGGTTTCGTTTGATCTGCAGTGCTCTCCACGAAATCTGACTGCCAGCTACTCGCCTCAGCCAGCGCAACCGACACAGGTTGTGATCAGTGGCAACAGCATCAGCTTTTCACCCGCCTTGCCATTAGGAACAGGGGTTCATTTAGAGTACACTTGTCAGTAATTTGATCAGTGATTGAAGAACTCGCGCATCATGACGACGGACCAAAAAGTATCGTCCAAAGAAATGGTCGTGATTTGATGAATGCCACTGTGACCAAGATCGTGCATCTCTCGATAAGCTGGCAGCGCATCCCAATGTTGATAAAGCACTCGACTGAGGGCAACCACCAGTCCTGTACGATCCAAACCAAAAGCACAATGAACGTAGACAGGCTGCAAGCTTGGATCATTCATCAATTGCAAAACTCGCTTGATTCGTAATGCTTCATCGTAAGTCACAGTGCTTGTCGCGTTGAGCGGCACATTCACAAAGTTCATTCCCGCTTGCGTGACCCATTTCTTTTCTTGTCCGATCTCGGCCGGAGTTTCCCCTTTTTCAAAAAAAGGCACTAGCCAACCAAAATCAGAATTTAAATCCCCACCTTGCAAATCAATGACAGTTTTGACTCCAGCATATTGCAAAGTTTTGATTTGCCCCACGTCCGTGGGTCGAGCTCCGCGGTAAATCTGCATCGTTACTTCCTTGAAATTGACCGGCAAGACCTGGGCTAAAACAGAAGCGCTGCTCAGGCTAAAAATAATAAAGAGGTAAGCAAAGTATTTATCACAACATTTTTTCATGAGCGGCAATATAGCAAAAAAACCGCTCAAATTCCATAACAACGCCTGACCACCAAAGAAAAAGGGCTCCAGATGCCTGGAGCCCTTTTTAGCTTTTTTCAAATTCCAATTTTTTCTAAAAACCTGAAGCTTTGTCTAATTTATCGCCAAGAGCCACGACTCTCGTCGGCGCCTTTGCCGTCGGTCTGCTGCTGGGTGCATGGAAAGGAATCGCTGTCTCAGCGTGAGCCGCTGCCTGTTTCTGATGCTGACCTTTTCGTCCTTCAATCAAAACTTTAAGATCCGTTGCTAAATTTGCCAAAGTTGTCGCTTGTGACGACATCTCTTCTGACGAAGCGGCGACTTCTTCAGATGAAGCCGCATTTCCCTGAGTCGCTTGATCCAACTGAGTCATCGCTTTTGAAATCTGCTCGATTCCAGTCGCTTGCTCTTGGCTTCCGGTCGAAATCTCTTGGCTGAGATCCGAAACTTTTTTCACCGAGCCCACGATGTCTTTTAAGACCACACCACTTTCGCTGGCGACTTTTGCTCCATTTTCACTTTTTGAAACGTTATCTTGAATCAGTCCTGTGATGTCTTTGGCAGCAGCAGCACTTCGCTGAGCCAGTTCGCGAACAGCTTCAGCAACCACAGCAAAACCTTTGCCTTGTTCTCCGGCTCGGGCTGCTTCGACCGCTGCATTCAGAGCCAAAAGATTGGTTTGAAACGCAATATCGTCAATCACGGTGATGATCTCTTCGATTTTTTTCGAACCCTTCGCGATATCCTCCATGGCACCAATTAATTTGGTAATTTCACGCTCGCCCAGTTCGGCGGATTCACGTGATTTCTGTGACAGGCCGCTGCCTTCTTGAGCGTGATTGGCATTGAGCTTCACCATGCTTGAAAGTTCTTCCAATGAAGCCACTGTTTCTTCCAACGAAGCGGCGGCTTCCGTCGAACCCGCAGACAGAACTTGGCTTGCCGCCGATAATTGAGTTCCTGCCGCTGAAGTTTCAGACGCTGAATTAGAGATATCAGAACTGATACGATTTAAAGTTTTCGAGAGAACTGTCGCAAACGCAAAGCCGACGCCAATGGCACTTGCAAAACCAACAATAATCATGATGAGACTCAACAAATTCCCAAAAGCAGCAGCAGCAGTGGCGGCTTTTTTTGCCTCTGCGGCACGGGCATCATGAAATTCAAGCAGAGTGTTGAGTGCCTCATCTTGATACTCGCGCAAAGCGGAAAGATCACTGATCGCCTTAACAAGGTTCTCGTGCTGCTCTGGTTTTCCGACAAGGTCCATGGCTTCTGTCGAACGCGCACTGTACTTCTTCCAGATATCATTCATTTTATTATAGACTTCGGCCTCGCCCGGAAAGAAAGGAATGTCGTTATACTTTTTATCATCGGCATCATAGGCCGCAATCCCCTCGTCAAATTGTTTGCGATACTTGGCAAACTGTTCTGGCGTCGTCGAAATGTAACCTCGCAAGAGAGCTCGATTGATATCCAAAGCCCGATGTCTCATTCGTCCCAAAGTCTGAGTATTGGGTAAGTTGATATCTGCAATCACATTATAAGCAGCGACGGTTTTATTACTGGAGTAATAACCAATTCCACCCACCACAATTAACATTGCCGAAATCCCCGTAAACGCCATGATCAATTTAGCCCGCAAGCTCAGTCCCGAAAACATAGTGCCTCCCAAAAATATTGAAGAGCTCCTCTATCGGTCGAACTGATTTTTACTCGATGGGCTTAATCAAAAATGAGGATTCATGTCTCAGGCGAAAAATGTCGGCCATGTCTCAACAAGATGTTGCAAGCTTCACACAGACTTAACAACTTGCAACATCTCACAATTGAATCTCACTGTTAGACAATTCCTACCGACTTCCTTGTGCTAATTCAGTTGGCCATCACCAATGGACTTGTCTCTATCACACGCTCCACTGTCGGCGGTTCCCATTTCAAGTCTACAGCTTGTTGTTTTGGAAAGTAGAGTTGCAAACTCAATTGAAAGTCATCACTCGGTGCTTTCAACCAATTCGTATGACGAGCCTTGGCAGTCGTCTGACTTTGAATGTACAATGTCGTTGAGCCATCAGCTTGTCGTTTCAAATGACTTCGTGATCCAAGCATTAATTGTGTCCCTGAAGTGAGCAAAGCCCATGACGCCTTCACGGGCGGCAATTGACCTTTATCAAAGCTGATTTGGTAACGAAATTGACCATTTAATTTTTGCCCCAGATTGTCTGTCGAAGTTGTGAAAGTCATGATGTCTTTGGCATCACCAGCACCTAAATCTGTCAATGCCACGAAGGCACGACGATCATAGTCCGTTCCAAAGCTCGCCGTATTGGTATGAATGCTCCAGCCATTGATCGCTTCTGATGGAGCAAGCTCTCCTTCTCGAGCCATGATATAGTCTTTGGAATTACTCACGCTAAAAATCAAAGCTTGTTGCACTGAAACTGGTAGTTTTGACATATCAAAATTGGCCGTCGGTTGAATCCCCAAGGACTGCAATTGCAACATCAATGGAGAATCCGCAACCGCTGGAGGATTCTCAATCATCAACTGACAAAGTTTTCCGTAAAAAGTCGCGGCATCCATCGCAAACACTTGATCACTCGGAATGGGCACGTTGCTGACCTCGGCGGCCGCATCATTCGAGATGTCTCTATTTATGGCCTTGGCTTCGTTCCATTGCTCGAGCGCTGTGATTTTAAATTGTTGTTGTAACCGACGAGCTGCGGCCGCATCTTTTTTGCCGAAGCTATCGATTTGCACCGGAAACCACGCCAAATTCGTGGCCGACTGGATGACCTGCATATTGGCGGGAAGATCTCCCGACCAATTCGGTCCCACGACGACAAAGTTAGCTTTGTGATTGCCTGTGGTTCTTGTCCCAATCACCGTGGTCAGCTCTGACCAGCCATTAAAAAGATTTCCGACATAAAATCTTTTTCCCATCTCTGGAACCGAAATCACCACCGGTCCATGACTCAGATCAATCCAAGCTTTTGAGTTTTCAGCATTGGCTTGCCGAGCTGTATCCATCAGCACCAAGGGATAACCGAAAGTATAAGCTTGTCTCGCCAACTGTTCGGTATTTTGTATTTGCTCGGCCGACAGAGGTGTTTGATCTGTGTTGAGAGCTTCTTCTTTCATCGCCTTGTGCGAGCAACTGAGCATGAAGCCCGCAAGCCCGATGGCAAATAAAGTTTTATATGTGTGTTTCATCGATTCCTCCTTAGAAATGAATCCATATTCATTCAAAGGTATGAGAATCCAAAATATCTTCAGAAGACAGTCGCAGAATCAAGATAGGATGAAGAATCATCCGAGAAAGCCGATAGACTTCCTCGAAGTGACATGAAAAGTCTTGAGCCTCTTTGTTAGTTCTTAAAATCTTTGGCCAACTGAGCCGCTGCCAATGGATTACTGAGACGCTTGGCTTGATCGTCTGACCAAATGGTCGCATCCATTTTCATTTTGTCGTTACAGTTGGTGCAATATTTCGCTAGATTTTTAACCATGATCGTGGATGAACCATAAGAGCCAAAAACCGTGTCATCACAGGCCGGCCGACCTTCCATTTTCACTCCCGAAACAATGCCCAGAATGTCTTTGCCATTTTTATCTAAGAACGGCACCGGACAGGTTGCATGATCCCAATGATTATTTTTTGCTTCCGTATGACGGGCCTCATGATAAATTGTCATCAACCGAGCCACCATGGGAATACTGGCCATGACAAAATTATTCGTCAGCCACATTTTATGGGGATCAACAGAAGGAATGACACAGGCAACAACGCCGCCCCCACCACCGCATTCACTCAGGCCCACCGAAACAACGCGAGACTCGAAAAACTTTTTGTAACTAGCACCGCTGACAGAGCCAAAAATTTGTTGATGCAACGGAGTCTGTCCTGACCCTTGAACTTGGTTGATGAAAGCAAGATCACTCTGAAACTGAGCTTGCACAGCACTTGGAACGTCAGCATCAAAACTGAGCGCCATTGCTTTCGGAGTTAACAAGAAAGAAAGTGCAAACACAGATAGAAAAGATTTGAACATGATGTCCCCCGCCCTTTTTTAAAGGTGAGAAACCTCTAGCATAGCTCTGGAATTGAGGCGATCAATGTGACAAAGTTTTAGACGGTGCTGAAACTTTTACAGCAAGAATCTCCATCTTTATTTTGCTCGGTTGCCGTACATGCGCTTGAGTTCTTGATAATGAACATCTTGAATATGACCACGGCGGCTGCACATCAAGTTGGTGATATCCAGCTGATAGTTAATGATCACGCCTTGGTTTTTGTCATAAAATTCAAGATAACAATCGGGAAATCCAAGAACGTGGCCGAACTCATGGCGAATGGTCCAATTGTTGGCGTAATCGTCTAACGACACGTTCTGATCCATCGTGATGATATTTCCACCAAGCTCGTTCACATGTGGAGTGGCTCCGGCTTGAAATTCAACGTGTGGAGTCTCGCCGTCATGATCGTCAGGAACAATATTTAATTTGAGTGCCCAAGGTGTTGCAGACTTTTGAGTCCACTCGGCCTCGACATTGTCTTTCACAAACGAAAGTACGCGAGGCAATGCCGGATTCATGAACGGAATGGTGAAAGTATCCATGCCGTCTATCGTGGCAAAGCTCAGGTTGGTGCGATAACTTATCGTCGGAATAATAAAAAAACTTTGGTAAATTTCTTTGCTCTTGGCTTCGAAAGACGAATAAAATTGATTCAAATCCGACTTAGCGAGAACGGCTTGATCAAATTCGGCAGCACAAGCTTTGTCGTCACTGGAAGTATTAAAACACATTTGCAACAACCAGCCACGGATCTGAGCTTGCAAGTCTGAAGGCAAAGTCGAGTAAGCTTGAAGTTTTGCCACTCGATCTGCCATCTGAGACAAGAAATAATACCCACGAATATCGTTGCCTTTTTCCTGAGCCAACTGATCCAAATAAGGCGCCATCATCAACCAGCGTGACGCCATTTGATAACAGCCATCCACGGCTCGAACCGCTTTGGTCAATTCGTCATCGCTAACGGAAGGTTTGGTCGGTAACGCATCTGTTCCCGTGAGGACAGCCACGATCGTTTGATCCATAGTTGCCATTTTTGTTTTATAATCTTTGACCACAATGTCGCCATTATAAACGCTGGGTTTATCCATGGGGTAAGCGTGTTGAGTTTCCGGTGTCGAAAGTAAAATCCACTGCGCTGGTGGTCGTGTTTTATTGATGGCAGCCACCCATTGTAAATTTCTAGCGCCCACTTTTAAAATTGTTTGCAGAGCTTGATCCGTCGCCGACAGGTCCGCATCCATGAATAGATTTGTTGGTGATTGGGCTCGTGCTGCATTTATTTTTTGATACTCTTGGCTGGAAAGATCCAGGGGCTGATGCCAAGGTTTTTCAACCTCCACGCCTTTTGCCAAAACGATGGTTGATACGCCAAAAATCAAAGTGAGTAGCAGTGTTTTCATGATTACCCCCTCCTTCAGCGATAGCAGTATGGGCTTATGGCTGTCTAGATCATTTCGCAGAAGTGCTACCGATTTGATCGAATGTTTGACCGACCCGATGTGGCCCATTAACCTCAAAGGCATGCGTCTTCTTTTTGGACTTTCAATTATTGGCCTGATTCTCTTTGCCATCAGCTTTTGTCTTTTTCCTCTGCAGTCAGATGATCTTTTTATGTATTTAGCGATGGCTAAAAAATATTTTGAGCTGGGCCATTTTCCAACCACTGACATTTTTTTAGTGAAAGAGCTTCCTTGGCACATGGAACATCAGTGGCTCAGTTATTTTTTCTTTTACGGCCTGTATCAAGCTGGTGGTTATTTATTGATCTCATTTGGTAAAGTGATTTTATTACTCATCATCATGGCGCTGCCATTTTTGATGTTGCAGAAATCAACGGCGCGGTTTTTGACCGGCGGCGTGGCGGTGATTCTGACTTGTTTGGCGGCGAACTTTCGCTTTTTTGAACGCTCAGAAATTTTCACCAATCTTTTTTTGGTGCTCGTTATTTTGATTTGCCTCAAAGAATTGCGTGCGCCCTCTCGTCTGAAGTGGATACTGCCTTCCATTTTTGCTTTGTGGGTGAATTTGCATCCGGGCTTTCCCTTAGGCTGGATTATTTTAGGCGCCGCAGTTTTGACTAGCTGGGTTCAGCTCTCACGGCGTGACACTTTGAAATTGGCTATTTGCACCGTGCTTTGCGTGCTGGTTTGTTGGCTCAATCCCCTAGGCACCGATGGAGTTCTGTATCCCTTGCAGTTTTCACAAACCTACGCGGCTTTCTTAAGACAATATTATTTTGAATGGTACTCACCTTTTCATCCACTGCTGCGCTCAAGCCCGCATTTGCCATTTCTATTGATGCTGGAAGTTTTCACTTTTGGATTATTGATTTTCAATCACCGATCCAAGCCAAGTCACAAACCTTGGTTTCAGTGGATCGTTTTTGTGGTCATGAGTGACCTTGCGCTGACGGGAATTCGCTTCACTCCCACTTTTTGTTTTGTCATGATTGCTTTAAGTCTCTCTCTGATTCCGCCAGAGAAAATTTTGCCAAGAAAATCTTGGGCGCTGGCAGTACTTGCCTTTCTCTGTTTTGGGATTGCTCTTAAAAATGTCGTCTGGGGTTATGAAACAATTTCAGGTCCTCGCCAAGTCGGAGTTGGCATTGATAAACGTGTCGTACCTTTCGATGCTGTCGAGTGGATGAAGGCGCATCATCTGCAAGGCCCACTTTACAACTCGCATATGTTTGGTGCTTATCTGGCGTGGGCTTGGGATGGCAAATACATGTACGATGGTTCGATCACAAATCCTGAGTATTTTCTGAATGAGTATTTGCCTTTTTCCAGATCTCCGGCTGATTTTGATCGCTTAGTCGCCAAATATCAGATCCAAAATTTCCTTTTGGATCGTTTTGCGGACTCAAAATCGATGCTGGATATCCTCACCCATCATCCTGGTTGGAAATTGGTTTTTATCGATGAGGGCAGTCTTATTTTTTCTCGACAACCTTAAGCTCTTCGTTTAAAAAAAGAAGCTGCGGATCGCAGAATACTTTTTGACTGGGAGTTTGTATGTTGAAGTCAGCTTTGGTTTTCAGCTTTGTTTTGTTAAGCTTTGTGGCCGCTCAAGCGATGCCATTAGGAAATTCACTGACAGATTCGCAAAAAGCTTTGCTTTTTCACACTCGTCTCACCACCAGCGCGGTCGGTTATGACTTTGAAGGTATTGTTGGACTGTCGAACTGCTCCGGCAGCATTATTCAATTTGAGCATGCCAGAGATTCAGACCCCGCTTTGGTTTTAACCAATGGCCATTGTTTCGAAGGTGGATTCGCCGAGCCCGGCCAATTCACCTACGGAGTTGCAAGCTCTCGCTCATTTAACGTGCTGGATTCCGGGGCCCAAGTTTTGGGTCAAGTTGAAGCCAATCTCGTTGTTTATTCAACGATGACAAAAACCGACATCACTTTGTACCGTCTGACGGAAACTTATGCCGACATCAAAGCGAAATTTAATGTGCGACCTTTGATTTTGTCATCTCAGCATCCAAAGGCCAGTGACAAAATGGAAGTCATTTCTGGTTACTGGAAAAAGGGCTACAGTTGCTCGATTGAAAATTTTGTGAATCAACTCAAAGAAGCCGATTGGACATTTGTTGATTCAATTCGCTACTCTCGTCCCGGATGTGAAACCATTGGCGGGACTTCGGGCTCTCCGATTTTGCTCGAGGGCACTCGCACTGTGATCGGCATCAACAACACCGGCAATGAAGATGGCGAACGCTGCACGATGGACAATCCTTGTGAAGTCGATGCCAATGGCAATGTGACTTTTGAAAAAGGTCTTTCCTATGGACAGCAAACTTATTGGATCTACACTTGCTTGAATGCCAACAACGAAGTTGATTTGGCTGTGCCGGGCTGTTTGCTTCCTCATTAATGTCATCCACGTCGTTCACTCACGAGAGCAAACTTTTATTAAAACTTTCAGGTCCCATCATCATCGGCCAAGTTGGTCAGGTGGTGATTGGGCTTGCGGATACCGTCATGGTCGGAGCTTTGGGGCCTGTTTCATTGGGAGCCTCGGCCTTCGGAAATAGCGTGTTTGCGATTTTCTTTGTCTTTGGTTTGGGATTACTTTCTCCGCTGTCGGCTTTGTTCGCTCATTCGGAGGGCGAAGAAAATTATCCTCATGGCGGAAAACTTCTTCATCATGGTCTTGCTGTCGCCTTTGGTATCAGCCTGGTGATGATCTTGATTTTGTATGCCAGTCTTCCGCTGCTGCCGCATCTGGGACAAACGCCTGAGATCTTAAAAACTGGAACTGCGTTTTTTAAAATTATCATGTGGTCAATTGTTCCCAGCATGATCTATCAAGCTTACAAACAATTCACCGACGGCATTGGCCGCACCAAAATTGGTATGGTCGTCATGCTGGTTGGAGTGATCGTCAATGTTCCTGCTAATTATATTTTAATTCACGGCTTGTATGGATTTCCTCGCATGGGTCTCAATGGCTCGGCGACAGCCACACTCGTGGTGCGAATTTTGATGGCGATGGCTCTTGCTATCTATGTTCATCTCCATCCGCAGTTTCATCGTTACATGACGGAAAAATGGACTCATCGCTTTGATCACTATGTGCTTAAAAATGTTTTGCGCCTTGGAATTCCCAATGGATTTACTTTTCTTTTTGAAGTTGCCGGATTTTCAGCCGCCGCAATTTTAATGGGGCGCTTTGGCGCAGTTCCACTGGCGGCCCATCAAATTACCATCAGTCTTGCCAGCACCACCTTCATGGTCACCGTCGGCCTTGGCATCGCCGCTAGTATTCGCGTGGGCTATGAGCGCGGCCGAAAGCAATGGCATCTGGCTCGCTACATTGGTTTCACGGCGATCGCCCTTGGTGCCGCTTACATGAGTGTTTGCGCGTTGATGATGTACGCTCTGCGCTTTTGGTTTCCGTCACTGTACGTGAATGACAAAGAGGTCATCGCCTGGACCGCCAAATTTTTAGTGATCGTCGCTTTCTTTGAAATTTTTGATGGTGCGCAAGCCGTTGCTATCGGCGCTCTGCGCGGCATGGCCGACACCAAATGGCCCAGCGTTTTCGCATTTGTCTCTTACTGGATCTTAGGACTTCCTCTCGGATACATGATGAGTTTTCATTGGGGCTTAGGCCCCATCGGCATTTGGCTTGGGCTTTTGATTGGCTTGATGATCGCCGCCAGCCTGATGACTTGGCGATTTCACCGCCTCACCCGAGTTTCTTTTATCGAAGGATAAATCTAGCGCAAGAAATCAGTGATTTTTTTTGTCATTTGCTGCCAGGTTTGTTTTCCCATGGCGTGCTCGTCGATGGTGACGTGATGAAACCAAGTTTTTGCCGTTTTATCTTTGTGCACTTCATTCATTTGCCAATGATCAAGTCCAAAAGTTCCGACCATTTCTTCGAGATAATCACTGTTCACCAGCTCATCATCGGGATCGACAAAGGCCAGAGTTGGAATGTTAACGGCTTGCGAATTGATCACGAGATTTTGATTAAAGAGATCAATGAGATCAAACAGCGCTTGATAAGCGGCATTCGGAGTTTTCCAACTGGCCGCATAAGCCCTCGGCGCAAATGAAATCATCGAAAAGCCGCGACCCAAAAAAGAAAACATCTGAATCCACTGGCTGCGATCATGCACTCGCAAGGCTGGTGAAAAAAACACGGCTTTTGTAAATTCGAATTTCTCAGAAAGATTTGAGCTTAGCAAAGTATCGCCAATCAAAGCTCCTAAAGAAAATCCGACAAAAAATTGCGGTAAATTTTTCGCTTTGGTTTGCAGCACACAATTGGCAGTGAAAACATCTTGCAGCCACTCTGCCGCTGTCACTTTTTTTAAGTCATCAAAATTTCCCACATAACCTGTAAGTCCGACATTTAAAACACCGATGCCTTGCTCATTTAAGAATTTCATTATGGGAAGCATCACTTCAGGATGATTGTTAAGGCCATGAACCAGCAAAGCCACGGCTCTCATTTTTTGCCCGTTGCTCAGAGTCGGTTCGTACCAATGCAATTTACGAGTTTGCAGATCCGTGGGAAGAATCATATTTTGACAACGCATTTGAGTGACATCCATGCTGGATAATTTTTCAGGAGAGCCCCATGAGCTCATTGAAAAATAAATAATAAATAAAGCCAGCAACCATTTCATCAACACACCGTTTCTGCAAAAAGAACCAGGTTCCTTTTAGAAGAGGGCTTCGCAGCGAACACGAACCATTTTCCCGGCTTCAGGTTTTTGCCAAGCATCGAGGTATTTGCCTTTCAATGATGTTTGCAATTGACCGAAGCGTTGGCCAGAGATTTCTCCATGATAGAAAAGTTCGCTGACGATGGAGCGGATCAAACTCCAATTGGCTTGCAAGGATTGATTTGCCAGTTCTTGTCCTGCTTTAAACAGGCGATCCATTTCACTTTGAAATTGAATTGCTTTCTGCCCACTGAGGCGCGGACGGCCTTGATCATCGAGTGGCACAGACGCCATCCCTGCACCAAGACCTGAATCAAGGATATATCTGCTGGCAATTTTTCTGGCTTTTTCTAAATCATTTTGCCAGCCTTCACTTTGTTGAAAGCCCGCCATTTTTTCAGCAAGGCCACCGGCAAGAAGTCTTGCGAGCTCTGTCACGACGGCAGATTCAGTTGAAGATTTTCTTTGTCCCGAAATATCTTCATAACGAGCATATCCCAAATACTGATCTCGACCGACCACCGTGATCAAAGCGACTTTCTGACCAGTGACGTTGGGATTATTGACAACGGCATGTCCCGCTTCATGATAGCTGGTGCGAAGAACCTCTTGCTTCGATTGTAAATTAATTTTGCTGGCGAACTCGGTCGCATCCAAAGTCACTGATTGCTCTTTGACGTTGCCATTCATCAAATCAGCAACCAGCAAAACCTCACGAGCAGCATCAGACGTCTTGATATAAGTACGAGGTTTCATATTGTCTTTCACTGACAAAATCACAGTTTTACCTTTTACGTTCGACATGCCTTGAGCTTTGATCACGATTTGTGTGATTGCCGACTTCACACGGTGCTCAACCAAATTTCGCACAGACCGAGCTCCTTGATCTTGCGTAAAAAAGATATTGGCCACATCGTTTACAAAACTGTCAGAGTATTGAACATCAATGCCACGAGCTTTGAAGTCAGCGGTTTGCTCATTCAGCATTTTTCGCGCGATCCGCGCCACTTCTGTTTTCAAAAGCGGTTTCATCAAAATCACATCAGCCATACGCCCCAAGAAGGCCTCTGGAACACCAGCCTGACGGAGCATACTTCGAGCTTTTGATTTCGTCTGCTGCCAAATCGCCATGCGAATATCATCAGCCGCTTGTCCTTGAAACATTTTCTCCAAATCGTTGCCAGTATTGATGATCGTGTATTTGCTAAGATCATAAGTTTTATTGGAAGCCGGCGAAGTCCAAGTGCCTTCTTCATAAATCGAATAAAACTTTTTAAAGAGCGCTTCTTTCTGAGCAGGTTCTTTGCCGCCCATATTTGAAATCTCATCAAATACAATCACACCACCTTGCGGGTTCTCGCGAAGGAATTGTTCGAACCCACGCTCGTCTGTTGAGCCGACATGTCCTGCGGGGGAGCCAAAAACATTATTCAATTCACCTTCATAAATGATTTTTCCCATATCAAGAACTAAAACGCGATTTTCATTTCCATAGAGAACTTTTGCTAAGACTTTGGCAGACTCTGTTTTTCCATTTCCTGTAGAACCAACCAAAAACATGCTCAATGGTCGTTTATTGTCTGAAACCTGATGTGCAATCACTGCATCTTTCAATCGACCAATCATTTCATCTTGGCCAATCAGACGTTTTTTCATTTCTGTTTCGAGATTTCCCATTTTAGCCATGAATACGTCGTCAGTTAACAAATCTTGCTTTTGGGCTTTAGGAATTTCTGTGATCGTCATGTCTTTGGCAGTTTGCACTTGAATCATCGATTTCGATCCATTTTTTGCCAAAGTGATTTTTATCTGTTCGCCACGACGGACCTCAGATTGAGCCAAAGCTCGGTCAATGGCTGTCTCAAGAAGCTCCGAAACTTTATTCTCAACAGGTCTTGCTCCAACACCTTTTTCATAAGCGGCGGCGGTGATTTCATTGATAACTGAAGGATCTAGATCAATTTTAATTTTATAAATATCTTCATTTTGCTTCACAATCCGTTTGGCTTTTTGCAAAGCCACCAACTGAACTTTGGCTGGCGTCATCGGCTCTGCGGCGGTGAATTTATTGACCCGCGCCAGTACCGCATCGGAAAGTTCTTTACCCGTTTTGCTGGTCATAAAAGCTTGCTTTAAATGATCCTCGGTCAACGATTGCATGTGAGCCTTGTACTCTTGCGGAGTCCAGTCCTCGATGGTCTTTGGATAAAGTTCTTTGTCAGCACCATTCGAAGTTAAAATAATCAAATGGCGAGCTAGAGTTCTTTCTTTGCCATCGCTGCCAACTGCGTGCCCCGTATCCATGATCTCCATCATTTTTTCCCAGAAGTCAGGGCTCGCTCGCTCAGCCTCATTGATCAAAATAATTCCGCCCAATTTCCCTTTGCCTGGATCATCGAGATAATCAAAAAGCATTCCGGCCGTTTTATCACTGCTAACCACCCCATTCGGAGCTCCGAAGAAAGTGTTAGTGCTCAAGCCTCCGGTTTTAAATTGATTGGCATCGACTTCAAGAAAGGCGCCTTCATTGCCAAAAACTTTTTTCGCAAGCTCTCGTCCAAGAAGTGATTTTCCAACGCCTGTTGGCCCCAGCTCCATGATCGTGCGCACACCTTTACTTTGATTTTTCATCAGCATCATCCATTGACCGACGACATCGGAAACCATGCGTTCTTGACCGACGACTTGCTCATTGAGTGTCGCTGTTAGATCTTGACGATAATCCTGCAAACCTCGAACATCCAACGGATTCACTGGATAACCTAATTTCTGCTGCATAAAAGAATAAACTTCGTTTTCACCGATTTGAATGACGCCCACTTGTCCTTTGCTCAAGGCAATTCGAGATTGAGCTGTCGCCAAGTCTTCCAACATTTTTGCAGAACCATCAATACGAGAAGTATCAGGGTAAACACGAAGAGCACTGTTCACCACAACGTCAATGGCCTCATCTGACAATTGCACGTTATATCTTTTTTCGACTCTTGATTTGATCGAGCGATTGATGATTTCTTTAACTTCTGCAACCGACTGCTCAGAAACACCGATCACATTAAATCGGCGTTGAATTGCCGGATTGGATTTAAAGGCATTTTGATACTCAACTGCCGTCGAGGCGCCAATGAGACGAACGGCCTTATCGCGAGAATCCAAATAAGGCTTCATCGCTTCGATCTGTCCTTTTCCTAAAGTGTGAATCTCATCAATAAAAACAACTAATTTGATATCAGCTTTTTTCTCTAAAGTGACAATGGCATCAAAGAACTGCTCAAGCGCTGCGGCTTGTGAATTATCTTGATCAGATTGCGCCAGTCTTGAAATTCGTGCTGGCGTCGTTTCAATCACAAAGGCACTGCCCAGTTCATCTTGGAAAACAGGGATTTGCGGAATCTGATTTGAAATAATTAGCTGTGCTACTTTTTGGGCAATGCTGGTTTTACCGGCCCCTCGAGGTCCCACTAAGACTGGATTTTTTCCTTTTTCACGAACCAAAGTATCAATCACTTGGTTGGTTTCTTTATCTCGTCCGATCACTTCGAACTGTTGATTTTTTTGCATCTGCTCTTGAATGTCGTCGGTGAGATAATCCTTTACTGAAATCAAAATCACTTTTGCGGCATTTTTAACTTCAATGTCGGCTTTATTAGAGCTCAAAAGATCTTCCAGCTGAGTTTTTAATTTTTCAACTTTTTGCGCTGGCGGCTGAGCTTGTCTTGCGGGAACTGGATCGGCAGCTTTGACTTCATATTGTTTCAAAGATTCCAAAGAGGCATCTGCGCGGTATTGAGCATTGCTCACGGCTTGATTTACTTCCGCGCGAATATAACTTAAAGATTTGGCAGCACCAGGACTTGCCGCAGCACTATAAATATCAATTTGTTGACCAATTTTTTGAAGGCCTGCCACGTGCTGAGCAGTTGCTAAAATGACGAGCGACTTCACCGCATTGCCAACCACATAAGTGTTTGGATGACCGGTTTGAAATTCTCCGAGCGCCACATTGATCAAAGCTTGCGCGACCTCTTGATAGCGATAACCTGATAATGTGACCGCCATATTACTAGCCGTTGGTTTATCAGCAGAGTTTAATTCCAAAATCATTTGACGAACTTGAGCAATTTCATTGGCTGAAGGAGCTGCTAAAGAAAAAGTTGGTGCGAGCATGAACGTCGTTGCGAGCACGCAGACCCATCTTTTAGAAGCACTCAGTTTTAATTTCATGGGCCACTCCTTCAATCATGCCAATATCAATAGACACACAAGTCCTCAGATTCCATAGGTCCAAGATTGGTGCCATGGTGACCGATACCCAAAGTGCTTGAATCAATTAGCGATTCTCAAAATGAGACACTGGCTTTGAAAAGGCGAAATTGGGGTGAATAACAAAAATTGTTCGACAGCTGTGCGAGTTCGTCAGTCTTTTTTTGTGGCCCTAACCTTGCTCCAAATAAATCAGGAACTGAGTTTATATTTAACAAATGGATTGTATGAGATTTGAGAAATCGTTTCTGTTTATGGCGTTGACAGTTGTGAGCTGTGTTTTGTCACAGCCAATGCCTGCGCATGCCAGTGACATTTCTCCGCAAGAATTAGAACAAGCGGCAGCGGCTCGCGAAGATCGCGTGGAAGAGTTTCAATTTATTCGTCAGGAAGCCAATCACCTTGGAGTCCGCGTTTGGCTTTTCGGCGGAACGGCTTCAAGCTATTTGCATTATGTGAAGTGGGATCTGCAACGCGAAAAAGGTGACACTCGCTTTCAGGCCGATCGCTTTGACTATGATTTTACCAATATTTATCGATCGACCCAAGACCTTGATATTGTGGTTGACGGCAATGAGATGCAAATCAATCGACTGAAAGATTCACTAAAAAAGAAATATCCGCATTTTTTAGGAAATAATACCAAGTGGGAACTCCGCCCTCTCAAAGAGAGCAAAGGCATTCCCGGCCAGCCTGGTTTTGAAGAAGCTTTGCTTGGAAGTTTTGATTTTCTCAACCAAGATACTGATTCAAATTCAACTGGCATGATCGAAGTCACGCGTTTTAATAATGAGCCGGTGATTCGCGATCTCAGAGATTGGAAAACCAATGAGGTTTCTAATTTTCTTCGTGATACCACTTTAGGCAAAGATACTTTTTATCGCTCAGCCACGCACGACCAAACGACACGAGCCAAGATCGGCGAGAATCCAGAAATTTTTTCGGTGATTCGCGCTCTGACCAAAGCCTTTCAGTATGATCTCACTTTTTCGGAACATGATTGGCACGAAATGCAATCCATCATTACTCAGTTTAATCCTTCAAGCATTTCCAATCCCAATGCGATTCGCCGCCTTAAAGACATGGCGATGAAACTTTACAAACATGCCGTCAATTTAGAATACGCTTGGAATACTCTTGAAAAAATAGGTCTTCGTCAAAAGCTGATGGCGTATGATAATCTTTATGAGGTTAAATCACTGGCTTGGTGGATGAATAAAGAACCACTTCGCACTTATCAGCTGGGAACCGGAGAAGGAAAAACAGCCAAAGAATTAGGACTTGATATTGTCGCCCATGAAGCCAGCGATTTTCTGGCTTATGAAAGTATCACTCGCGCGCACACGGGTGATCCGAATGTTTTTATTTCTCGAAAAAAAACGGAGGGCGAGTCTGCACTTTATGGCAATGGTTTTTATGTTCGCACAGGACGTGAAGGAGCTAAAGGCACCGGTATCACCATTCGTTTTCATTTAGATCCCGAAGCTCGTGAAGGAACAGATTTCACTTATACCAAAGGTTTGGGTTATCTTGTCATTCGCAACAAAGCAGCGCTGAAAGTCATTCAAGAATCTTTGCATTTTACTCCGCTGGAGTATTTTCAGTGGCTTGCCAGTGATCGCCAAACTGAGCGATCCGAAAAAGCGATTTATGAAAAAATGCGCCGACGCCTGAATCGTGATTTTAATTCTATTTCTCCTGCCGAGGAAAAACAAATTTTAGAAATCGTGCAAAGTGTTTTGCCGCCACTTCCTTATCAAGAGCACATTCCGATCGAATGGTTTCATCTCCCAATGAGTTTGCATTATCCGAATCTGGTGGTTGGTCTTCTCAGTGGCAATCAGGCTGCTCGCACTTTTGCTTTCAAAGAGATCTTAAGCTCAGCGCCTTGGGCCGGCACTCCCCTTTGGGAAAAATGGGTGAGCGAAGCTCTCCGCGATGGCAATTCCGACTTTCTCATCACTCGGTTTATTCTTTCACAACCGGAATCAGCAGCGCACCCGGAATGGGTGGAGCAAATCTTAAATCGTGAAGCGCAAAGAGATGCTCGTGTTTATGAAAATTTAGTCAAAGACGTTTTGAACCAACCTTTTTGGAGTAAAAATGCAAAATGGTCGAGCTGGGTTGAGACTCTGGAAAATAAAGATTTGGTCAGTCGCGATGACTTTATCGCTTATCTTTTATCTCAAAAAGCGGTCACGGCCCATCCCGAGTGGATTTCAAAACGAATTTCAGAAAATGGCTACTCTCTTTTGGATTCGGTTCTGATTGGCAATGTCCTGAAGCAAAAAGAAATTTCAGAAATGCCCGAATGGAGTGGTTGGATCAATACCATGCGCAAAAAAATCTCAGAGAACGACTGTCGTTTTCTGATCGACAACGTGATGTCTTTGCCGGCAGCAGCCAAACATCCCGAGTGGCTCGAAAGCTATATTCCGACCAACAACGCCGCACGCCTCGCCTTGCTGCGTGGCCCGCTGGTACAACCAGAGTGGCGAGCTCGTCCGGAATGGGCGCATTGGATGGAAGAATTGATTCAGTACAAAGATGTTCGCGCGATCGCTCTGGCAACAGCTCTGCGCATGCCCGAAGGCATTCAACATCCTGCATGGATGAATATGGCCGTGCAAGGTTCAGAGAATAGTCTCGAAATTTTAACCGCACTAAAAACTCCCGAATGGATGGCGCGTCCTGAGTGGTCACACTGGGTTGAGCAAATCGTCAATCATGTCGTCGATGCTGGTACCGCAACCCGAGATCACACCTTAATTTCACAATTTCTCAACGATCCAAAAATAGCAGCTCATCCAAAATGGCCTGTGTGGGTCAATGCCGTTTTAACCCGCGGCTTTGCCGATCAAAGAGTCGACGTTGACTTTTTTGAACTGCCGCAAACACAGTCTCATCCTGAGTGGCTTCATGAGATGCTGCTACGAACTTTCACCGTGCATTTTGCTCAGTATGTGGCGCCAAAGGTTTTGCAATTACCAGCATGGAAAAATCGCTTGGATTTCGTCCAGCTTGTGATTCAACGAATTCCACTCTCGGCACCCACTGATGTTCTGATTGGCGTGCAAGAACTTCTCACCTCATTGAAGAGTGTCAAAACAGTTCGCGAGGCCGCAGCCTATGGCGATCAGCTAAATCAAAAACTTTGGCATCAATGGATCTTTGGCAAAAAAACTGCACCCGAAGCCGATCCGACTTTTGCAAATCTTAAAATGGCTCTCAACAACGGTTTTAATTTAAAGATGCCTTCTGCGATCGACACTCACGCGATAGATTCAAAAGCCACTGCAAAACTCGCCGTGGGCTTGGCTCATCAAGTCCGTTGTGAAATGCTCTTTCAGTAAATTCTCAACGAGTCACAGTCACTGAAATAGAGTGACCGGGTCGCAATTGATCGTGAGGCACAACACTTTTGGGAACCACCACATCTTTTCCGCGCATCGAGATCGTCACCGTGTCTTTGGAAATGGTGGTGATATATCCTGCGACAGTTCCTTGGCGGGACAACCCCGCTTTGGCGATCCAATGAAAAGTCAGAATGGTTAAGAAAAAAAGTATTTTCAATGAGCACCTTGACTGACAGATGCTGGTGCGGCCGAAGTTTTGGAGACTCTAGGACTGTCATCGACTGAAACGGTTTTATCATGGGCACAGTCCGTTGCCGAAGGACATTTTCTTTGTTGATTCAGTTTGCAGGCGGCCTCGCCATCACCTAAGTCTTTGGTGACGCCAGACGAAGTCTGCTGACAATGAACCTTCATGCGACAATTTTTCGAATTCGGAATTTCAGAAAGAGTATTGCACTGAATCCCATCATCGGCAGCAGCCTCAACAGGTCCGGCGGGCGAGTGTCCCGTGCTATCTGCAAACAAAGCTGGCGCTGAAGCAGTTGTAAAACTTTGTCCGTAGACCTCTTTAAACTGAACTCCTTGAGCTGCCAGTTGAGATTTGACCCACGGGTTGTCTTTCGCAGAATAATAATCTGCGACCTTCCCCGGTGGATTTTGTAGAGTGATGGTTTTTTCAATACCGACATCATCCACTGTTTTCAGAGTGATGGATGAAATGGCCGTGGTGTTATTGATGTAGCCTTCAGTCCCGTTGTCACAATTGACTTTCAATGAGGCCGCACACAAACAGCGAACGGCATCTTGAATTTGACAGGTGGTCGCTGCCGCGAAAGCAAACGAAGCACCTAGACTCAGCACCACAAAAATTATTTTCATTCCCTGATTATGTCATAGCCACCGCTACATCGTCGACTGGACCAATGACTGATTCCTGAGTGGGCGTTAGTGATTGGCTGCTGAGGTTGATTGACGCTCGAGTCCTCGAGGTGAATCAATTTCCTCTAAAATCTCATTGGTGTCGGAGTCAGTATAAATCCCATAACCACTGATCACGATCCCTTTAGAGCCATCGGTCTTCGATGAGATGGCGTAGATCACCGACTGGCCACCGCCATCAGAATCTTCGTCAATGCGAAAAACCTTGTCGACCACAAACTCGTCATGCAGTCGATGCAATTTCTTTTCGTGATCAGTGCCCTTGATCATTTTTGAAAGCTTGGAATTAAAATCTTCGCTATAGCCCATTTCTTTAAGCTGGGTGAGAGCTTCTAACATTGTTTGCATGGCCCGACCTCCGCACTCAAAACATAACACCGTTTCGGCTGAAAAATGCGGCGGTTTTTAAAATTCATGATGCCATCAACAATGTCCCGTTCCCTTCACTCGCCCTGACTCTTTATTTGAGTCAACATCATTGGAATGGAGGTTGTTATGGGACGTTCTCAATTTGAAAATGCAGTTCCTGAGTTCACAAAGACGTCACCGGGAGAAGCCACTGAAAGCAGAAATGATGCTTCTGAAATTCTCGATGACCAAGATCAAACGGGTGAAAATGATGCGCTCACTCGCGATGAAAACATGGGTGCCAAAACTTACAGTCTTGACACCCTCGAAGATGAGCCTGGCGACTTTGCGCGCGGTGAGATCGATGTCAAAACCCAAATGGACCGAGCAGCGCGTGAGCTCAACTCGGCCTTGAATGGTTTTGAAAGTCTGGATGACGAAGGCGAACCCGAAGGTGGTTTGGAAGAAGTCATCCAGAAAACGGACGAGGCTCTTTCACGAGCCCGTCACCGTCATTAACCGACGCGAATTTTTACAACAACATTGAAAGTAAATAAGAGATCAAAGTTTGCTCAAGAGTTGTCGTCACTGGCAAAGTACTGACTCCGTTCATCTGTCCTTGCAACACACTTTGCAACAAGGTGTTCAGATTAAGACCAGCACCGGCATTGGCACCGATCATTTGCAAAAGTCCTGATTGAGAGCCTGACATGATTGCTGACAGCAAAGTCTGCAAATTGGTCGAGCTCAAACCGCCGGGCAATGCAATTCCTGAAAGACCGCCAACAGCTCCTGAAGAAATTTGTTGGAGAATGGTATTGAGATCAAGCGATCCAAAATTAGGCAAGCCGCCGACTCCGGACATAGCACCTGATAACAAGGACTGAATAATTGTTGAAAAATTTCCTGACGACCAATTGCTGTTCTGCCCCACTTGTCCGATGAAAGAACTCATCAGTTGATTGACAATGGATGATAGATTTCCAGAAGTCACTCCTGCCAATGGTAGATTTTTGAAAAGCGAATTCGTGATCATTGAAATTAAATTCGAAGAGACTGACGATCCAGATCCTAAAGATATTCCAGAACCCAAAAGAGAATTTAAAGTTCCATTTCCGATCAAAGATAAAAGTGAGCTGATTTGAGTAGGATTGGTGATGTTCAAGCCACCAACACCTTGAGTGAGCCCTTGAATCAGAACAGGAATGATGGCGCTGAAATTACTGCTGCCAAGAAGATTTGCTGATGACAATGCCGACTGACCACTGAGAAGCAAAGCGATGATTTGAGCTTCTGACAAAGGGACTCCGGCGCTGGCTGATTTCGCGCGCAAAGTGGTTCCCATATCATTAAGCATTTGCTGAGAAGCTGAAGTTGGCTGAGCTTGCGAAGCACCGGATGTGGAATCATTGGTTGCACCACCACCGCCTCCTTGACTGCAAGCGGAAAGCATTCCGAGACAGACCAGCGAAGAAATAACAACTTGGACTTTCTGATTTTTCATTTTCATTGAAGCCTCCTGATCAAAAGATCGAATTCAGGTTAGATGAAAATTTTGGAAATAAAAAGCGCGTCAAAAAAATATTTTGAAAATAATTTGTTTTCAATATTTTCTGTCGAGAGAAGCAACACTTTGTGGAAAGCACTGTTGAATTGATTCGCAAAATTTTTTAAACATAAATTCAGTGTCATTTTTTTTGACACTAATCCTTTAAATAACCCGAACATCTTGAAGATCACAACCGTCAAAGATTTGATTGTTTTCGGTCAGATTCCCGTTGAGTGCTTTAAAATCGCGACAAGTTTATTTCCTTTGACGATTTTTCACCCCAATTTTGTGATGAAAGAGACACGAAGGAGACTACTTTAAAATGTTGATTTTTAAAATTTGGACCATCTGCACCGGAGTCTTTTTTCTCTTACAGGCTCTGTGGACTTTGCGTTTTACAAAATCCATTTTCCTCTTGAAGAATCAATCTCTCGATTTAACAAGCAACTTCTCAAACGCTTTAACAAGCGATGAGACGCTTCCCAAAATAAGCATTGTGATTCCTGCCTGCAATGAGGAAGACACCATCGAACGTGCTGCCAAATCTTTATTGGCCGTCGACTATCCTCGCCTTGAATTGGTTTTCGTCAATGACAGGTCCACTGACGCCACCGGAAGAATTATTGATCGCTTGGCTTTGCGAGACCAACGCATCAAATCAGTTCACGTCAAAGAATTGCCCGAGGGCTGGCTTGGAAAAGTCAATGCTCTGGCCAAAGGAATTTCACTGACTCAAAGTGATTGGATCTTACTGACCGATGCCGACGTGCACTTTTCACCAAAGGCTCTGCGCAAAGCAATCGCTTATTGTTTACAAAAAAATCTTGATTTCCTGACTGCCATTCCTGATCTGCACACCAGTTCTCTCAGCTTGCAAATCATGATGTCACAACTTTATCATCAAGCTTCGCTTTTCTTTGATCCGAAAAAACTCAACGATCCAAAAACCAAAGTTTGCTACGGCCAAGGAGCTTTTCTGCTTTTCAAGCGAAGCAGCTACGAGCAATCAGAAAAATTGGATTGGCTCAAAATGGAAGTCATCGATGACACCGGTCTTGCTCTCCTGCTTCGCCGAGCGGGAGCTCGCATGGGTGCGGTCTCGGGACTTGATGAAATTAAGCTCGAGTGGTATCCGCACCTTCCTGGTCTTATTCGCGGTCTTGAAAAAAATGGTTTCGCCTTTTTCTCTTATTCGCCGCTGATGCTGATCAGTTTTGTGCTTTTTGTTTGGACGCTGTTTGTGGGTTTTACTGTTGCTCCATTTTTTTCTATCTATGGAATTTACGGAGCCTTTACGATTCTTTGCCTCGCGTTCTATCTCATGACCATTCGCTGGCAATTGCAGCAGCTGATGAAAGTCAAAATTCTTTGCATCCTGCTGTATCCGATTTCTTTTGCTTTACTGCCTTTGATTTTTATCCGCTCTGCCGCCTTAACACTTTGGCGAAGAGGCATCATCTGGCGAGGCACCTTCTACTCTCTCAAAGATTTGCGCTCTGAACAGCGCATGAAATTGGCCAATTTGGTGTTTAGCAAACCGGGAGCGCCCTATACCAAATAAGCGCGTGCTTTCTTTTTTTTTATTGATCCTGTCATTGATCCTGTCTTTGTTCTCGCTGACAACCTTTGCCCGCGCCTCAAATGAGACATCAGGACTGATGCGTCTCGATGAAGATTTATTTTTGCACTCTCAACAGTCCCCTGTTTCACAATCACAAACAAATTTGACTCTCGAGTTTGAAAGTAAAAGTTTGCTTTCTGAAAATTGGCGCCTTCTCTTTGAGCCCCGACTGCATCTCTCCTCTGTCCCTCGTCTTGTGGACACTTCCATCGATGGCGACTTCAGAGATACTTACCTGGAACACAAAAACAAAGACGTCCACATTCAAGTCGGAAGCTTCGTCAAACAATGGGAAGGCACCGACGGAGTCAATCCCATGGACATTGCCACCATGAAAAGTTACCGCGATCCTCTGAACAGCGAAAGTTTAGGTTCCTGGGGAATTTCTTTTTCTGGCGACAACGGCAGCATGATCAATTGGGAAGCTTTCTATGTTCCTGATCAAACCACTTCAAGACTTCCCGGTGATAACTCGCCTTGGCTTCCACGAAAAACCAGTTTACCCTTGGAGTCTGAGAACGAACAGCTCTTGATTCCGCAAAATCCAACTTACGACGTTCAAGCTCATGACAAGATCAATGATGCGCTTAAAAATAATTTTGGCGCTCGCTTGCAAATGCATTTAGAAAATTGGGATTTTTCTTTGGCCGGCTTTGAAGGAGCGGCGCAAATTCCGATCCTGCAACCGATCATCAACGGTACGCTCATTCAGACAAGTCCAAAGACAATTGTGCAAATGAATAATCCCATTCAAATCAGACCTGTGGAGTATCGTCGTCGCACTGTTGCTGGCAGCGCGACTGCGACTCAAGACAGTTGGGTGTTTCGATTGGCAGCCAGACACGATCAGCCCCTCGGCGATGATCCTTTGTTACCCAGCTGGTCGGATCAAATTGTCGGCGGCATTGAAAAAACCATCACTCTTTTTGATCAAAGCGTGATTTTTTCTCTGCTTTACTCCCACGAATTGCAATCAACATCCGCTGAGCAAGGCGTGATCGCAAACCCTGATCCTTATCAACGAGCGCTTTTGTTGGGCATGCGCTGGCCAGTGCGTGACGATCTGATTCTCTTTGCCGGAGTTTTGAAAGACACTCGCAACAATTCTTTCCTCACGAGATGGAATTTGCATAAAAAATTAAGTGACCATTGGGCGCTCGAAGGCAATGTCGATTGGAATCAAGGATCTCCCGACACTCTATTTGGCATCTGGGAAGATCAAAGCCGCGCCAGCCTCTCGACTGTGCTTCAATTTTGAAACTGACTTCAAAAATTTTCATAGTCATGCCAGTTTGGTCTTCTTTGCCTTCACCTCGATATCCATGACTTTCTGAATTTCGCCCACGTCGACAAGTCTTCCGGTCAAGAACTTGTGAATAATGCTTCCCAAGAAGGTTTGGTAACCGAGCCCTTCCGAGGCGGCAGCGGCCTTCAATGCTTCAAAGTCAGAGCTAGAAATGTGAGTAGTGAACTTGGCATCTTTCTTTTCCTTCAAAGCTCGCATTTGTACATTACGAGCTTTGATTTTCTCAATGATGGCAGAGTCACTCGCAGGATTCCATCCCGATTCATTGCTAATTTTTTCCCATTTTTTTTGAAGTGCTGTTTTTTTCATTTTCCAAACTCCTCTTTGTATTTTCTCGACTGATATGCCGTGACAAGCCTATCGTCTTTTGATTCCACCACAACAACCCAGACATAGTTTTCAAACCAATAAATTTCCAAATGCTGTTTGGGGTATTTTGGATTTTCTTTGACTCCAAGCAGCTCACCACCAGTCACGACCTCTTCGGGAGAAAAGCCCCTTTCGGCTTTTACTTTTTCACTTTTTTCCTTGTTGGCAGCTCGCTTTTTCATGGATCCAGTATATCAAAAAGTATGGCTTTTAGCCATATAAAATAAGAATGCGAAAAACGGCGTTGTTTCAGGCACATATATGCATATCTTCAGGGTCTGTGTTTCAATTTTAACACCTATTTGGCAACCAACTTCAGTGGAATCGCAATCAAGTCCTGACCAGCGGCTTTCCAACCATTGAATTTCGCAATGCCAAAAGGTCCCAAATCAAATTCAGGGAGATCCGTCGCATAGGAAATGCCGCTCGCTAAATAACTTTGAATATTTTTTTGAATACTCGAACTCAAATAAGTATTTGGCGAAAATTCTTTCACATAGTCGCGATCAAATTGGACAGCCAGACTTGCTTGTGTACTTGCGATTTGTAAATTCAAATGTCCATTGCTCACTTGCGGAGTGGCTGTCCCTTGAAACTTTCCCTGCATTTCAAGATATTTCCAAAATCGGCCGGCCCGAGTGGAATTCACCCAACCGCTGGCCATGACATGAAACATGGCGGTGCCGTTGCTCTGCCACTTCAAGCCTAAAGTTTTTGGATTTTGAATCTCTAACTGAAACGGACTGTTTTTTTTATAATGCCAAAGATCCGGCCATAAAAAGAATTGCAAAAGTCGGCAATTTAAAATTTTTTGAAACGAAGCGATTTGATTCAAAGAAATTTCAATCAACGAAGGTCCTACCGACAATTGAGCTTGAATTAAATCACTCCAGCTCTCAGTCGTTGAAATCAATAACGGCACCTGACTTGCCATGACCGATGCGGGAATCGAGTCTATCGGCAGCGGCAGAATCTCTGTTTCATTGGGATTTCCACTCCAGATCAAGTTGCCAATGGCAAGCACACCGACATCTGAAGAATGCAAAGCTTGTAGACTAAGAATCAACGGCGTCGCACTGGTAGCAACGGGGATTGCATTTGGTTTTAAAAGCTCCGTCAGAATCATTGTCACCGTTGCTTGAATTTTTTCTTCAATCGCTTGCGGAACAAAGTTTTGAACGGCGTCCGTCGTTTTTAATTGTTCAAGCAATTGATCTTTCAAAGTCACATCAAATCCAGAAGGCCCCGTGCACTCAACATCACTCACACTCCAACTTCCTGGCACCCAACTGGCGTTAAATTGATTGATCTGCGTCTGTATTTGTGAGCCTTCAATTTGAAAACCCAATTGCCCCGACACCGCGGCCGAAGGTTGCGACAAGGTCAACGGCCCACAAGTGGCTTGCACATGAACATTGACCACCACACCGTTGATGATTTTTTGAATGACTTGATCCACTGAAATTTTTTGAATGGTTAAAATCAAACTCATATTCGTTGCTGACAGATCATAACTTTGTGGCGTCAATGCTCCCGATTGATATTGCGCACTGATTTGAACTTGAGCCTGAGAAACATGCCAAGTCAATGGCGCAAAGGTCACGTCAAAGTCGCCAAGATTTTGGGTTCCCTGCTGAGCTTGAGAAGAAAAATATTGTTGTAGCTCTAGACTCACAAAAGACCAGGGCGTGAATAAACCAACTTCAGCTCCGCCAAAGCAAAAGGCACAAGAAGGAAGCAAGAAACTTGAGATAATTAAAATATAAACCCATCGATGCATTTCATGACTCCTATTTTTTCAGTACGCTGACTTGGTACAAATTTTTGAACTTTTATAAAACTCTATAAAAGGAGCTGCCGATGATTCGTCTCATATTTTTTGTCGTTCTTTTAGCATTTATGATGAATGAAAAAATATTCGCCGATGATGTTCACGACTTTCTTGAAAAGGCCAAGACAAGTCTGGATGCAAAAACCGATCAAGCTCATTTAAAAATGACGATCAAAGAGCCTTCGGGAGAATTAAAAATTCGCGAAATGAATCTTCAAATTTTAAGAACTAAGAACGGAATCAAAGCCCTCGTTCGATTGACAGCCCCCGCCGACATGAAAGACACCGCCCTTTTATCCACGATTGAAGACGGCAAAGATCAAGAGTGGCTCTATATTCCTTCGAGCAAACAAGTTCGCCGCATTGCCAGCAGCAAAACTTCCACTGGCGTGCTGGGCTCAGAGCTTAAGATAGAAGACCTTGATCCGATGGCCATGAAAGAAGCCAAGGTGACCTTGTCAAAGACCGATCCTCAAGCACCACAAATCACAGTGACCCCAGCGCCGAACACCAGTGAGTACACACAAGTCGTGACAACTTTTTCGATGCCTCATTATCTGCCGATCAAGACCGAATATTTCAAAGGTACCACCCAGCAAAAAACCGTTACCTTTCTTGATTACAAAATTTTTGCGAACAATATTTACCGCGCACAAAAAATTGAAATCAGAAATATTCAAAAAAACAGAGGCACGGATTTAGACTTCACTGACATCAAGGTCAATGTTCCTCTGTCTGCGCAAAAGTTTACGCCGTCCGCGCTGAAAGAAAGTTGGTAGGAAAGTTGGCAACAAAGCTACTCGCAGCTCCTCATAAGACCACGAAGTCCGCCCCAGCAGTTGCGGAAAAAGAGCTAACAACGCCGGCAGAAAAATAAGATCACCCAGCATTCCTGCAAAAATGGAAACGATCATACACGCTCCAAAAGTTTGATTCAGGGAAAAATAAGAAAATAAAAAGACAGAAAACCCTGTCATCACAATCAAAGTAGAAACTAAACAAGGATTACCCTCGAGATAAAAAGATCTGCGAATGGGTAAATTTCTTTCTTTGTCTTTTTTAGCTTGCGCGATGGCCTTGATCCGATGAAGTAAATAAACCGTATTATTAAATGCTAAGCCTAAAGCAATCGAAAAAATAATCGCCACTCCTGGCTTGATTGCAGTCTCTGTGACTGCCAAATATCCCAGCAAAGCAATGGGCGGCACCAAGTTTGGTAAAACCGCAACCAGAGACCAACGAAGCGAGCGAAAAATAAAGGTCAGCAAAATTACAATCAGCAAGAGGGCTTGCCAAAAACCAAAAATCAATTCCGTGGAAAGTTCATCGTGAACAAGATGCACCACACTTCCCATGCCGCCCAATTGAATTTGAGCTTGCGGAAATGCCGTCTTGGTTTTTTTCTCAAGATTGCCAATCAAGTTTTGCATCTGATTCGAGGGCAGATCATGAACTTTCAGCTCGACCCGCGCCGATTTCCCATCGCTGGTCATATAGTTGGTGAGAATATTACTGGTTGAAAGTGAGTATAGAAAATAAATTTCCGCAATCGCTCCTTCTGTGGCCGGCAATCCGAGACCTTTTTTTTGATCTACAGCTCTTAAAAAATCCGGCAAACTGTGAACACTTCCAACGCCATTCACTTGTCGAAGCTCTTCGCTCAGCTGATCCAGTTTTTTGATTTGTTGAGGATCACTCCATGATTTTTCTTTGTCGGTATTGACCACAATTTCTAAAGGAATCACCCCACCCATCGAGCGATCAATTTTTTCCGTCGCCTGTCTGGCTTCTTGACCTTGCGGCAAATCATCAAACAGACGACCTGTCCAATTCAAATGACGTCCACCATAGATCATCAGCAAGCACATCGCTGTCACTGAGATCACCACCGCTTTTTTATTCTGAATCGCCCACAAAGCCCACCGCGCCGGTTTTCTGACCCATGCTCTTGGTTTTGGTAGCGGGAGTAAAACCAAAAAGGGAATAATCCCCAGGCTTGTCAGCAACCAAGACACCATGACTGCCAAAGCCACGCTGAAACCGTAGTCTCGAATCAGTGGCACTTTTCCTAACAACAAAGTTAAAAAACCAACACAAGTTGTGAGCGCACCTAAAAGATTCGGCAGCCAAATCTCTTGATTGGATTTGAAAATTAATTTCCATTTCGAGAAGAGATTTTTTTTTCTGAGCTCCTCTGCTGCCTCAAAATTCTCATTCACTTTCAAAAGAGTGTGCGTCGTTATCGATACGACAGTGATAAAAACAATCACCGGCATAGTGGTTGAAAGCACGGTGAATGTCAGTCCCGTCCAAGCCATCACCGCCAGCACCATGATATTTGCAAAAGCCGTCAGCACCAAAGGAATCAGCAATGTCGAAAGCCCCTGAAAAATTAAAAATAGCGTGAGCGCACAGATCGCCACCGTGAGGACCAAAAAATTTCTCAGTTCTTTATCAAGCAGAAGTCCCAAATCCGTCTGCACCGCTGGAACTCCACCAATACTGACTTGAGAGTCCGGAAAGCCTTCCGACAAGGTCTTACGAAATTGAGACTCAAAGCTGACTAACAAATCCACATTGGCATTTTGCAATTGCACATAGACCAAAGCCGTTTTCGCGTCTCGCGAAATCAGACCAGGAGAAAGAAGTCGGTCTCCGAGAATTCGTTTTTTCCACATCATCGGCGGTGTCATCTGCACCAAAGAACCCACATTGAGCACACCCTGCACATCCGTCGCCCCATCGACCGTTGCAAGACTTAAAGCCTCGCTGACTCCCGCCATGTCCTTGAGCTTTGTCGTGACACTCGCCAATTGGTCCATGCGATGAGGCTCAAGCCAATTTCCAGATTCGGAATTTTTAAGCTCAATCAATCCGATAAATGTCGGCAAATCACTAAGATGAAATTGATCACGAACTTCTTTTTCCATCTCTAGGGCAGGATGATGGGCCGGTAAAAACTGCATGACCGAGTACTGAGTTTGCAACTTGTGGATACTCATCGCCCCGATGATGGACAAAGCAATGATCAAACCAATTCCCATCCATGCGAACCATTTTATTTTTGTCATCTCTTCAATATAAAGGAAGCCTGAAGCTTCCTTCAAAACGAAATGCATGAATCACTGGATGATTCATAAGTGTGACTTCACATTCTTCGTAGACAAGCCTGGCACGCCCCTTTATCATTTCCTCATGTCTAAATCTAAAAAAACAATTGCACTGATTGCGCACGATGGGAAAAAAGCGGAGCTAATCGCCTTTGTGAAAGACAATAAAGAATTTTTTAAATCTTTCAAATTGATTGCCACCGGCACCACGGGAAAGCATGTTCAGCAAACGGGCCTTAAGGTCAAAAGACTGCTTTCAGGTCCTATCGGTGGTGACGCTCAAATCGCAGCACTCGTGGCAACAGGTCGATGCCAAGCGGTGATTTTTATGCGTGATCCTTTGGGAATGCATCCTCACGAACCTGATATCTCGACGTTGATGAGAATTTGTGATGTGCATGATGTTCCACTCGCCACCAATCCTTCAACAGCCAAACTGATCATTATCGGCTTGCACGAAAATCTTTTGGAAAAGTAACTTTTTAAGTTCGATTCTTATCAATCACCGCCACAATGATCAGCAGAAATGCCAAAAGTCGAATGAGATAGATCCATGACAAGGTATCGATCGGTGTCAGCAATGGGTTGAAAGCAAAACAACAGCGCTCGATCGCAAAAAGAAAAAATGCCGAAGCAAATAAAACAAAAAACCGATCCTCCGTCTTGCGCCAGAACTTGAGAAAAAAAATCCCAGAACAAAGCGATGCCATCATCACCGCCCCAGACATAAACTGATTCATAATCATCGCATCCATATTAAACCGTGTCCCAGATAAGGCCGTACATCATCACAGTCATTCCCAAAAGTTCCGTTGCCGATCGGAGCAATGAAAGGTCGTAGCTCGGCCCCAATGCAAAATCGATGAAGAGTAAAATATTATTAAGCGCGAAGCAACCAAAGCAAAGACTGCTCCAAAAAAGCAATCTGGTTTTATTCTTAAAGTAAGCTCGCATGAGCATCCCGGCACAGCCCAAACTCGTGATCGAACAAAGACCATAGACAAAATAAGCCAAGCATTAGTCCTTTTTAATTTTGAAGGCGTCCGCAAAATTACGGATGCTATCAATGGGTTGAGAATAAATAAAATGAATCAAAGTGGCTCGATGTGATTTGTACAATTCTTCCAATTGGTCAAAAAGCTGGGGCGATGCAATTTGCGGATTGAACCAAAACTCATTGGGCTCTTGAATGCTCACACACTTCATTGCCAATAATTCATAGAGCTGAGCCGCCGCATAAGAAGGATTGGTGCGCATTTCAATGCTGACCTCTTGCGGAGTCCATTTCCGACGCGCATCTTTTTTTAATAAAAATAAAACATCAAGCAGCGAGACCGAATTAATATAGCGTCTGAGGAAACTCCTGAGTTCTTCAGGAATTTCATTGGACACGATGATCACCGCGACTTCGATAAAGCGGAGACATGTTCGCCAAATGCTCGATCAAAGTATTAAACTCGATGGGCTTCGACAAATGATCATCACAGCCGACTTCAAAACTTTTTTCCCGCTCCTCATTCAAGGCATGCGCCGTCAGAGCAATGATTGGAGTTTTAAATCCTTTGGCCCGCAACATTTTGGTGGCTTCATAACCGTCAAGCACCGGCATTTGAATATCCATAAGGACGGCGTCGTAATTTCCCATCAAAGCTTTGGCGATGCCTTCTCGTCCATTGCTGGCAACATCCACATGCGCTCCGGCGAGACCTAAAAAATGCACCATCAAAGCTTGATTGTCTTGCACGTCCTCAACCAAAAGCACATTCATCCCTTGCAATCGACGATCACCTTGATGAGGAAAAGTTTGCTTTTTTGGTTCAAAATCAAAATCGATATTTTCAAGAAGTGTCGAATTTTTTAAAGGCTCTGCCAGCACTTCGACGATAAAACTGGTTCCTTGGCCTGGCTCTGTTTTTTCTAAAATCACATCGCCGCCCATAGCTTGCGCCAATCGCTGCGATAAAGCGAGCCCCAAACCAGTTCCCCCATAGTTTCGAGTCGTGGCGCTGTCCCCTTGCATAAAGGGCTGAAACAATCGGTGGACCTGTGCTGAATCAATTCCAATCCCACTGTCAGAAATGCGAAATTTCAATTTGCTTGGCGCTCCGTCTTCCGTTTTATCCATCCACGAAACATCCAAATGAACAAATCCTCGCGGCGTGAACTTGATCGCATTGCCAACCAAATTCAATAAAATTTGCCGCAAGCGCGTCGAATCTGAAAACACCTGGCGCGGAACCGGCGTCATTAAATTAATTTTAAAATCTAAATTTTTATCCAAAGCCTGCAGCTGCAAAAGCGAGCGAACATCTTCTAAAAGATGTCCCATATTGACTTCCACTTTCTCGATCTGCAGACGCCCGGATTCGACTTTTGAAATATCTAAAATTTCATCAATCAGTTTTAAAAGTTGAGCGCCATTTCGCTGGACTGTGTGAATACATTCAATGCGTTCTTCTTCAGATTGATCCCGATCGAGCATCAACTCAGTAAAGCCAAGAATCGCGTTCATGGGCGTGCGAATCTCGTGACTCATGTTTGCCAAAAAACTTGTTTTTGAAACACTGGCCGCATTGGCTTCTTTTTCGGCTTCGATCAAGCGGAGCTCCGTCATTTTTCGATCATGAATATCCGTGCAGGTTCCAATCCATGCCACCACTTGGTTGGACTGATTGGTTTCAGAAACCGCTTTCACCCAGAACCAGCGAGGCTCGCCACTACGATTGCGAATACGACATTCAATTTGAAATGATTTACCATCGCTCATGGAGGTCATCCAAATTTTTAAAAATTTTCTCAAGTCTTCTTCTTGGATCATACTCTGCCAGCCGTTCCCAAAACTTTGCTCCAAGGAAAGCCCAGTGTAGTCCACCCAGCCTTGATTGAAATAATCCAAAGTCCCATCGCCTTTTGCTCGCCAAACAATATGCGGGATCGCATCAGCCAAATTGCGATATCGTCTGAGGCTTTCCACTTCCAATTCAGTCAGACGCAAATATCGCTCGCGCTTTTCACTTTCGCGAATCAGCTCAGCCTGTTCTTGAAGCTGTTGATTTTTGCGAAAGAGGTCCAAAAAGACATTCACTTTGGACCTTAAAATTTGTGGCTCGAAGGGCTTAAAAATATAATCAACAGCGCCAGCCTCGTAGCCTTTAAAAATATATCGCTCATCTTTATTGATGGCAGTCACAAACAAAATGGGCGTGAGTTTGTATTTCGGGTGTTTACGGATCACCTCCGCTGTTTGAAAGCCATCCATCTCTGGCATTTGCACGTCCAGCAAAATAACTCCGAAATCATAAAGGTCCAGCATAGCCAAGGCTTCACGACCCGACTGTGCTTTGACCAAATTGATATTCGGCATATTCAGCACGGCCTCGAGAGCAATCAGCCCATCAATACGATCATCAACAACAAGTATATCAACTTTTCTATCCACAACCCTGACCCTATCGTTTAATGAGACAAACTATGCAAATTGGGTAACCACGAATACATCACCGCCAATAAATAATCTTCATCGACAGGTTTCGTGACATAGTCAGAAGCTCCAGCCTCCAAACATTTTTCACGATCCCCTTTCATCGCTTTGGCCGTTAAAGAAATAATCGGTAATTTCGCAAACTGAGGAAGTGTTCGAATTTCTCTGGTGGCCTCAAGACCATCCATCTCTGGCATCATGGTATCCATCAACACCAAATCGGTGTCTTGATTTTCCATGAGCATTTTGATCCCTTGCTTGCCATTTTCAGCATAGATGACTTCCATCCCACGCATTTTCAAGACACTGGACAAAGCAAAAACATTTCGCACATCATCATCAACGATCAAAATTTTTCGCCCTGAAAAATCAGCACTGGCAGGCAGCGGACGAACCTCTGTTCTTTCTTCCACTTGCACTGACGAATAACTGGCATCCGGTCCGGTGTATTTCAGAGGCAAGCTCAAAGTGAAACTGCTACCTTTGCCGGGCTCACTTTCAACTTCAATCACACCCCCCAGCAGTCTTGCAATTTCTCGACTGATGGTGAGGCCCAATCCAGTTCCGCCATATTTACGGCTGGTGGTGCCATCGGCTTGCTGAAAAGCTTCAAAAATTAATTTTTGTTTTTCTTGAGGGATGCCAATGCCGGTATCGCTCACTCGGAAAACAATCGATCCTTTGGTCAAACTTCCTTCCGGAGCACCATGACGGTCTACCTCAATGTCCAACTGAACCTGTCCCTTATCAGTGAACTTGAAAGCATTCGACAAAAGATTTTTTAAAATTTGATGCAACCGATTTTCATCGGTGAACATTGTTTTGGGAATATCGCTTCCGGTCGTAATGACAAAATCCAAACCTTTGTGCTCGGCCACCGGGCGGAACGTTTGCTCCAAATATTCCTGCACCTCTTTGATCGGAACTGCTTTCGGACTGACTGGCATTTTGCCGGCTTCCACTTTGGAAAGATCCAAAATCTCGTTGATCAATGCTAACAGATCTTGACCTGCAGAATGCACGGTGCTGGCAAACTTCACTTGCTCACCGCTGAGATTTTTGTCTCTATTTTCCGCCAATGTTTTCGACAGAATCAGCAAACTATTCAGTGGAGTTCGCAGCTCATGCGACATATTGGCCAAGAATTCCGATTTGTATTTCGAAATGAGTGATAACTGCTCGGCTTTTTCTTCCAAAGATCTTGAAGCCAATTCCACCTCTTGATTTTTGACTTCCAAAAGTTTTGCTTTTTCTTCAAGCTCTTTGGCTTGAGCTTCCAGTTCGGCGTTGGAACGTTTCAACTCTTGCAAGAGTTCTTCCGTCCTCATGCTGGACGAAATCATATTTAAGATCACACCCATGGAATCCATCAGCTGATCCAAGAAGTTAATATAATTCTGAGTGAACGGCCTGAGCGATGCCAACTCAATCACGGCTTTGAGTTCGCCCTCGAAGAGAACCGGCAACACAATAATATTGCGTGGCTTTTCCTCGACAATACTTGAGCTGATCACAATCTCTTCATCCAAAGGATTGATTAGCAAGATGCGCTTTTTCTCAAACGCACATTGGCCCACAAGACCTTCGCGCAATTTATATTTATTGGAAACAGCTCGACGCTCTGTAAAAGCATAGCTTGCAATCAAATTCAAAGTCGGATCGTTGCCATCATTGTCGAGATCCAACATAAAGAAAGTTCCCTGACGAGCATCCACCAGCGGAGTTAATTCCGACATGATCAATTGTGCCACCGAAGTCATACTTCTTTGACCTTGCATCATGCCTGAAAATTTCGCGAGATTGGTTTTCAGCCAGTCTTGCTCGTTATTTTTCTGAGTCGTATCTTTCAAGTTTCCAATCATCTGATTGATATTTTCCGAAAGTGCCGCAACTTCGCCTTCAGCTTCGACCGAGATCGAACGAGTCAAATCCCCTTTCGTCACGGCCGTCGACACTTCTGCGATCGCTCGCACTTGTGCTGTTAAGTTTCCGGCCAGCTGATTCACGTTGTCCGTCAAATCTTTCCAAGTTCCAGAGGCTCCAGGAACTTTCGCCTGTCCTCCTAATTTTCCTTCGATTCCCACCTCACGAGCCACCGTGGTCACCTGATCAGCGAAAGTTCGCAGCGTGTCCGTCATCGAGTTGATCGTTTCAGCCAAGGCCGCCACTTCACCTTTCGCCTCAAGAACAAACTTCTGATTCAAGTCTCCGTTCGCAACTGCGGTTACGACTTTCACGATTCCACGCACTTGTGTTGTTAAATTCGAAGCCATAAAATTCACGTTATCAGTGAGATCTTTCCAAGTTCCGGCAACACCAGGCACTCGTGCTTGTGCTCCCAATTTTCCTTCGATTCCCACCTCACGAGCCACCGTGGTTACCTGATCAGCAAATGTTCGAAGCGTGTCCGTCATCGAGTTGATTGTTTCAGCCAAGGCCGCCACTTCACCCTTTGCTTCAAGGACGAATTTCTGATTCAAATCGCCGTTCGCAACCGCGGTTACGACTTTCACGATCCCGCGCACTTGCTTCGTCAAATTTGACGCCATGAAATTTACGTTATCGGTTAAATCTTTCCAAGTTCCAGAAACTCCGCGCACTTCCGCTTGTCCGCCAAGTTTTCCTTCGGTTCCCACTTCTTTCGCAACTCGTGTTACTTCAGCAGCAAAGGAGTTTAACTGATCCACCATGGAGTTAATGGTGTTTTTCACCTCGAGGATTTCACCCTTCGCATCGACTGTGATTTTTTGTGACAAGTCTCCGGTCGCAACTGCTGTTGTTACCTTCGCGATATTTCGAACTTGCGCTGTCAGATTTCCGGCCAAGCCATTCACGTTATCGGTTAAATCTTTCCAAGTTCCAGACACACCTTTCACGTCCGCTTGCCCGCCAAGTTTTCCTTCCGTTCCCACTTCTTTCGCCACCCGAGTTACTTCGGCAGCGAATGAATTGAGCTGATCCACCATGACGTTGATTGTATTTTTAAGCTCTAAGATTTCACCCTTCGCATCGACAGTGATTTTTTGTGAAAGGTCACCTTTCGCCACTGCGGTTGTTACCTTGGCGATATTTCGCACTTGCGCTGTCAGATTTCCGGCCAAGCCATTCACGTTATCCGTTAAATCTTTCCAAGTTCCAGACACACCTTTCACGTCCGCTTGCCCGCCAAGTTTCCCTTCGGTTCCCACATCTTTTGCCACTCGAGTCACCTCAGCCGCGAAGGAATTGAGCTGATCCACCATGACGTTAATTGTATTTTTAAGCTCGAAGATTTCGCCCTTCGCATCCACTGTGATTTTTTGCGAAAGGTCACCTTTCGCAACCGCGGTTGTTACCTTGGCGATATTTCGCACTTGCGCTGTCAGATTTCCAGCAAGACCATTCACGTTATCAGTGAGATCTTTCCAAGTTCCAGAAACTCCGCGCACTTCCGCTTGTCCGCCAAGCTTTCCTTCCGTACCCACTTCTTTCGCCACCCGAGTCACCTCAGCAGCAAACGAGTTGAGCTGATCCACCATGACGTTGATTGTATTTTTAAGCTCGAAGATTTCACCCTTCGCATCCACTGTGATTTTTTGTGAAAGGTCACCTTTCGCAACTGCGGTTGTTACTTTGGCGATATTTCGCACCTGATCTGTTAAATTTCCAGCAAGACTATTCACGTTATCGGTCAAATCTTTCCAAGTTCCAGACACACCTTTCACGTCGGCTTGTCCACCCAGCTTTCCTTCCGTACCCACTTCTTTCGCCACCCGAGTCACCTCAGCCGCAAAAGAGTTGAGCTGATCCACCATAGAGTTAATGGTGTTTTTCACCTCGAGGATTTCACCTTTGGCATCGACAGTAATTTTTTGTGACAAATCGCCCGTCGCAACCGCTGTTGTCACTTTCGCAATATTTCGCACTTGTGCTGTCAGATTTCCGGCCAAGCCATTCACGTTATCGGTTAAATCTTTCCAAGTTCCAGACACACCTTTCACGTCCGCCTGTCCACCCAGTTTTCCTTCGGTTCCCACTTCTTTCGCCACCCGAGTCACTTCGGCCGCGAATGATCGGAGTGTATCCACCATTGTATTGATGGTGTCTTTCAATTCTAAGATTTCACCGCGCGCATCGACAGTGATTTTTTGTGAAAGATCGCCGTTTGCAACCGCGGTTGTTACCTTGGCGATATTTCGCACTTGCGCTGTCAAATTATTCGCAAGACCGTTCACGTTATCGGTCAAATCTTTCCAAGTTCCAGACACACCTTTCACATCGGCCTGACCACCCAGACGACCTTCCGTTCCCACATCCTTCGCCACTCGAGTCACCTCAGCCGCGAAGGAATTGAGCTGATCCACCATGACATTGATTGTATTTTTAAGTTCTAAGATTTCACCACGCGCATCCACCGTGATTTTTTGTGAAAGATCGCCGTTTGCAACCGCGGTTGTTACCTTGGCGATGTTTCGCACTTGCGCTGTCAAATTATTCGCAAGACCATTCACGTTATCAGTGAGATCTTTCCAAGTTCCAGACACACCTTTCACATCGGCCTGACCACCCAGACGACCTTCCGTTCCCACCTCTTTTGCCACTCGAGTCACCTCGGCCGCGAACGATGACAACTGATCCACCATGACATTGATGGTATTTTTAAGCTCGAAGATTTCACCCTTCGCATCCACTGTGATTTTTTGCGAAAGGTCACCTTTCGCAACTGCTGTCGTAACTTTCGCGATATTTCGCACCTGATCTGTCAGATTTCCGGCAAGACCATTCACGTTGTCAGTCAAATCTCTCCAAATTCCTGAAGCTCCGCGCACGTCGGCTTGTCCGCCCAGTTTCCCCTCGGTTCCCACTTCTTTCGCAACCCGAGTCACCTCCGACGCGAAGGAATTGAGCTGATCCACCATCGCATTCACTGTCGTACCAATACGGAAGAATTCCCCCTTCACGAAACGACCATCGATTTCCATAATCATTTTTTGCGACAAGTCACCTTTCGCCACTGAGGTGATGACCCGTGCAACTTCTTGAGTCGGCTGAACCAGATCTCCGATCAGCAAATTGATCGAGTCCACACTGGTCGACCAGGCGCCCTTCACCGAGCCCATGGACACGCGTTCATTCATTTTACCTTCTTGCCCGACGGTGCTACGCACGCGAACAAATTCATTGGCCATATTCTCATTGAGATCAATGATGTCGTTCAAGACTTCACCAATTTCAGCAATGATCCCTTCTTGTCCGATCGGCATCCGCACGACAAAGTCACCGCGACGAACAGCTTTCACTGTGAAGAGCAGTTGCCGAAGTTGTTCCTTCGAAGATGCCGGCATATTGGAAATGGTTTCAGGCTCGACTTCTGCCAAAACTTGTTGCCGAAGAATGGGGGATTCTTCTTTTGTTTTCGCTGATGGATTCGTTAATTTTTTTGCCGATATATTTTTTGGAAAGTCCTTAAAGTTTTTAGGGAGCTTCTTTACAGACTTCGTTTTTCCTTCAACCACAGTATCCATTTTTGCCACAGGGGCCTCCAAATTCATCTTGCCAGATAGAACATTACAGCCGTTTGAAGGAGCAACAAAAAACGAATCATGTCGTTTCTTCGATAAAAATGTCTAGATTTGTTCAAATTCGGGTTTAGGCCCGCGCATTGACTTAAAATTAAGGAAGAGGTGCAAGCCGCCACCTCCCATCATAAGAATCAAAAAGTCTTCCCAGATTTTCTATAAAAAGGACGAGTGTGAACGAAGCAAGGCTTAGTGCTCTCTATTTTTTTCGAAAATAGATCCGAGCATAATCCTCATTTTTTTCATCGAGAATATCGAGGTAACTGATCGTTGGATCAGACCAGGAAACAAAGCTGGCATGTAAGCTGAAGAATTTTGGCGACTTCAGTGAGCTCCGAGAATACTCAATTCTTTCTCCCATCAAAGAATATTGCCAAAGCATTTTTTGCATATTTGTCGGTTCCGACAACGACGCAAATGCTTGGATCTTTCGATCCAGACATACTTGCGCGAGCTCACTGGATTCTGGAGAATCATCCTCCGGAATGAGGGCCAGACAATTCTCAAAGTCAGGGGTCAATAGCTCCGCTCCAATATCCGAGCTTCGTGAAAATATGGGACCCAATAAAATATCTGGGTTTTTAAACATTTGAGCTAGATAAAGACTCAGCTCATAGTACTGAGTGGGATCTTGTTGAAAACTCCAAAAAAGCTGATCGCCAACCAAAACATCTTCATAAGTGACCTCGGCATTGGCCGCCCAAATCCATTCGTGAAAAAGTACGACGCTTTTCTGCAAATCATTGAGCTTAAAAAAGTCCGGAAGCAAAAAAGTTTTTTGTGTGTCCGCATCAGTCACCGCATAAACTACCACTTTTTCAGGAGCGATTTTGAAAAGCTGACTGTAAATTTTCCGAATTTGTTCCATCGCCATTGGATCGACGGAGGTGACCTCGTAATAACTTCTTTTGAACGAAGGATACAGCGAAGGCATCAAGGTCTGAAAAATATTAGGACTGATTTCAAGTTTTGATAAGACCTGACTCAAATGAGTCAACTCCGGAATCTGTAAAAGACGACGTCCTTCAATTTTTGCTCCGGTCTCAGGAAATGTCAGATAATTTCCATCCACTGTTAAACCACCGCCCCCATTTCCGACTCGGCGATCGGCAAGAGCTGCAGAACTCAACAGCAAAGTAACAAACAAATGAACTGTGATGATAACTTTAAGCATTCATATTCTCCGTGAGATCAAAAAAATTAAATAGCAAAGCATAGACAGCGTTTTTTCGTGGCGAAGTCGCAAGCTCCGCCGACAATTGCTCCTGAAATTCCCGCAAGCGTTTTTTCACCAGTGGCACGTCTTCGCGTGCCACTGCCAATGTCAGCGATTGAAAATCTCGCTGTGGCACCGGTTGTTGTTGCAAAGCCTTGATGGCCTTACTTAACATTTCCAAGTGATGCTCGCGAATGGCTTCAGACGGAATATCCGTCGGCGTGGTGCTCAGTCTTGACGGCGGAACATACTTCGCATTTTTTTTTGTCAACAGTCCCAGGCGAAGTAAGCGCTCGATGGCCAAAGGCACCTTTTCAATATCAAGCCTCAAATCTTGCGCGATCTGAGCGAAATCGGTGGAAGCGCTTGGCAACTCAAAATATTCTAGCAAAGCAAAGTGGTGCCATTCAGAAATCATTTTAAAAGTATCAAGATCAACTTCCGAATAAACTTTTGTTTTCTCACGGACTCTTTCCGTCGCTAATTCTCTAGCCATTTTCGAGCGTGAATGTTCTGACTCAACCAAATCCAAAAACAAATTTTTTTCAAAATCTGAAAATTCAAGTTTATCGATAATTTTACAAGCCACTTCAGGAGAAATTCCGCGCTTGCCATTAAAAACTTCGCTCAGTCGCGACGGCGACATTTCTAAATATTTGGCATAAGACCGTAAAGAATATTTGGGATTCTTTGTTTTTCTTTTTTCAAATTCCCGACGTAAGATATGGCGATAATTGACTTTTTGACTCTCTGTAATCATGCACCAAGAGTTCGCCAAGACCTCGGGTCAGTCAACAAAATAAGCTTCTGTTCTTCGGGTACACTCGAAGAACAGAAGCTTGAGCCTCATTCTCAATCACCTTGCTTCACAACGAGATATTGACGATATCACGGGGAACAAAATCTGATGTTTTTTTCCACACTCAGTCACGCTGACCTATGAAGGTACCGAAAAGATGAGTCATGGGCGCCAGGCATTTTCTCTCTTATGGTACGTTGCTGGGTTGTCTGCTTTTGTGCCTTAGCTGGTTACTGGCAGGTTGCTCTTTCGTTGGACGAATTACAAATTTGTCAGGCCTGTCTGCATTTCAAATCAGTGGCAGCATGATGGGCGTCACTGTTAACTCGATGAGTGCTAACAGCGGATCTGGCTGTACCCCCACTGTCACATTGTACGGCCTGAATGCCGATGGCAGTAAAAACCCAACAGTCATCGCCAGCGCGGCATTGAATAGTGATGGAACTTTTCTTTTTCCAAATCTTGAAAATACCAGCTTTGATCCCAACTTTTCAAAAACTCAGTACATCATCGATGCTGATCCTTGCACGGGCGACACCCTTTCGCGTTTGGTCACTGCTAAAACAGAGCAAAATATTTCTTATGGTTCGACTTTGCTGAGTTTCGTACCGGATGTAAAACACGTGACGAAAACCAGCTTCGGACAAATTGCAAATACTTCGGTTGATTCCACGGAAAACATTCTTAATGATGCGGCCACCGGAGATATCCAAACCACTTATCAAGCCGGGCTCAGCGATCCCACTCTGACCAATAACTTCCAAAATACTTTTGGCTTTAACTTTTCCGAATTGCAATACAGCCTTCCCACTGTCGCCAGCGTCACTCATGTCAGTTCGGTCAATGAACTGCAGGCGGCGGCAATGTCGGTCACAGCTTCGCACTGGGATCCGAATATGACTCTTGGTTATATATGGAAAGTCGACGGCGTGGTCAAAAGCACCACCAAAAATTTCAATTGGACGCCTGGGAAAAATGAGCAAGGAAATTACAACATCGATCTCTATGTCGGAATTGATACCGGCAGCGGCCTGGATATCAGCAAATCCTATGCGCATTACACCTATAGTTTTAATGTGAATGACACATATCCAGCGACACCTCCGCTTTTAACTCTCACTTCAAGCACGCCAACGAATTCTCAGATTGCAGCTCTTTCGCTAAATACTGGAATTGGCTTTAGCAACTGCCAAAGTTTTTCAAAACTGGTTTTTACCGAAAGTGGCTCATCAGCCGCTTTAACTTTACCATCAAGTGCTGACTTTACCTCGGGCGCAGCTTTTACTTGCACCAGCGCTGGCACTCAGTCCGCCAATTTCACAATGTCCGGTGGCGATGGCAATCACACGATTGCTTTATGGGCGCAAGATTCTTCAGGCAACATCAGCCAGGTCAGCGACTTTGTGAATGTGACTTTGGATCAAACTCCACCCGTGATTGGCGCTCTCTCAGTCCCTGTCGCCTTACAGGGTGGGGGCACCGCCCCGATTTCATTTTCTGTCAGTGACGCCACCAGCGGAGTCGCCTCAGCCAAACTTTATTATGCGGCTGATGGTTCAACTTTCAGCCTCGTTGCTGACCTCACTGCAGCGGTGTCGCCTTATTCATGGGCGGTACCACTGGATAATACTTCAACGGCAAAACTTCGTTTGATCGCCATCGACAATGTGGGTAACACCGCGACAGTTGATAGCAATGCATTCACTGTGGATTCAACTGCGCCAAGTGCACTGACTTTGGCATTTACAACTCCAGCAAGTTTCCAAACGACATCCGGAGGCCTTGCACTTTCAAAAGCTGCCGCGAACGGAGTCACAGTCACGGGTTGCTCTGGCGATGCGGTGAAAATGCTTTTTAAAGAAGTCGATACCACCGAGGGCACAGCGGCGACAACTCCGACAGCACCGCTTGCGACCGACGCTGGCTGGGTGAGCTGCGCAAGCTCTCAGACTTGGAGCGCGATCATCAGCGATAGTCGAAAAACTTATTTTGCTTGGGCCAAAGATGCTGTCGGCAATATTTCAGCCGTGTCTAGCGGCTTAGTCTTCGTTCTTGATCAAACTTCGCCGACGCTAGCACTCACATCTCTGAACAGTGGAACCGCGATTGCGGGCGGCTCCTCGCAAGCCATCACTTGGAGTGCGACCGATGCGCACATCACTGCCAGCACAGCGGTCAAGTTGGAGTACACCATCGACGGTTCAACGTGGGTGACAATCACCAATGGCACCGCCAACACCGGAACCTACACCTGGACAGTGCCTTCGGTCGATGGTAGCAGCAATCCGATTGACGTATCCACAGCGCAAGTCCGCATCACTGCGGTGGATGATGCCAGCAATCCCGCGAGCAGCGTGACCGGCATCCCTTTCTCGATTCGTAGCAGTGGGCCGGTGTTGTCATCGACAACGATCAACGGCGGCGCTCAGTATGCGGGGACCACGCTCGTGAATTTGAACATCGCACTGTCAGATCACGGTTTTTCCACGACGGGAATGAAAATCGTTCTGAATCAAGCGGTCAACGTCGCTGCCGATTGCACCTTGCCAGCCACTCCGGTTTGGTTGTCATGGACAAATGCTGCAACCAATATTCCTTATCACTTAAGTACGGTCGGAGGACTCAAGAAAATTTGTGCATGGGCGAAGAATCAAGCTGGTTTTGTCTCCGCACTTTCGCCATTCACTTGCACGATCGGAACTGATTGCAACACCATCGAACTACAAACCGGAAGTCCGCCTGTCATTTCGACCCTGACCGCGGCCAGTGCCGGAGGAAATTCGGCACCTCTTGGATCAAACATCACAATCAGTTGGGCAGCTTCCGCCCAAGGAACATTAAGGCTTGATAATAATCCAATCTCATTTGCTTACACCACTGACAACGTGAATTGGTTCGATGTCACCACTGGAAAAAATTTGAACACTGTGACCGATACCTCGGAATCAAATCCCGCCACTGCTGTCATGACTTGGGTGGGAGGGCTTTCTGGAAATCCTGCCAGCGGCTCTGGCACCGCAAATTTTCCTTCACCTTCAAATAATTTTGCAAGACTTGAAGCCGTCGCCCGAGACACGGCCGGAAATTATAGCGCCGTTGCTTACTCCAGCGTCTTTAATACGACGATGGCCAACGGCGGAGCTTGGCAAATTTATGCGGGCAGCACCAGTCGCGGCGACGGCGGCAGTGGCACATCAGCAAGTCTTTATGATAATGGAGGACAACAATCCATCGCTCTGAATCCCACGACCGGCGACATTTATGCCAGAGACACGATGACCAATTCCATTCGAAAATTGAATGTCCTGACGGGAAAAGTCAGCACCTTTATTAAAACCGGTTCCAGCAATCTCAGCAAAACGGGCGGCGCGCTTCCAAGTCAGATCATAGCTCCGGTCGGTGACGTTTCTCGTATGACTTTTGGAAAAGATGGAATTTTTTATTATAGCCCTGGCAGCAATCTGGGAATTTATAAAATTGATTTAGTGAATAACACTTCAGTTCTTTATGCGGGTGGCGGAACATCTTTTAATTCAGACAGCAATGCGCTTAACATTTTTGTGCAAACCACAAGCCCCATTGTCGTGGATGAAGATAACACGCTTTATTTTTGGACAGATTGCATCCCAGCAACCCCTAACTCCAGCATGAATCCTTTTCGTCTGATGAAAGTGACGCAAAATACTGATGGCACAGCGGGAGCGGCGACCGCCATTGCCGGGAACTGCTCTTATGGAAACCTCAGCCCGTCAGGAACACTGGCGATGTCAGCAACCCTGGGTCCTGTTGTAGCAGGTACTTCAGTTTTATATGTCGGCTTAGGTTCCATTGCACCACTCAACCACGGTCAGACGATTTATGTTGGTATTGGCGCTGTCTCGGCTTCACCAATCAAGATTATCAACAATGGGACTGACACACGCATTTATACAACGGCGAATCTCGCCACAGGAAATGTCCAAGATATGGCTTATAACCCCGTTGATGGTTATATCTATGAGGCCGTCTACGGCTCCGCTGGGCTTTTTAAATTTTTACCCGTCACCACGGGCACCGCTGGCGGGGAAACCATCACCACTGTTGTTTCAGGTGGCGGGACTGGTGGCACTTGCATGAATGACGGAATCAGTGCTTCGCAAACTTGCCTTATCAGCGATGTGGGGCCCGTTTTTGACTCGTCAGGAACAGTTTATTTTACTGATGGAATTTCCACAAATTATCCCGATGGTTACCGAGTTCGCTATTTGGATTCGTCAGGCAATGTCAGCACCATTTTTGGCAGCCTTCCTTTCTACGGTAATGGTCTACAAAAAGAGCTGATTCGCGGAAGAATTGGTGGCATTTATTATAAAAGCACATCATCTTCTCCGGCTAATGCAACGGCGTTCCCCAACGGACTTTATTTATCATCGCCATACATGGTGTTTGGTTATATCAATCCCAGCACCGGAATTTACAACACAGTTTGGGGAAATCAGCACAATACTGGCGTGAACTATGTGGCTCTGACCGGAACAACAGTCAGTAGTTCTGTGTCCATGGGGATCGCTTATCAAGGAGGCTCTGGCTTTCCTTTAAACTTTGATGACAACGGTCATCCTTGGCTTCGCGGAGGCCAACAACTGATCACTTTAGATGACAATCTGACAATTCAACCCATGAATACCGCAGCCGATATGACAGCTTGGAACCGAGTTCCTACCACCGAAGACCCCCACATTAGCTCTCTTTATGTCCATGGTGGCTTTCAAAATTTTGCGCTGGCGGGGAATGCGCTTTTCTTGATTGGCGGCTATAAATATTTACTTGCTGATGCCAATCCAACACCGCAGATTCGCATGTTGGATTTTACCAATAACATTCAGCCCATTATTCTTGGCAATGGTTACACCGTCAGCCAAACTATGACCACACCGGCGTCAGTGGCTGTCGGCAATGGTACGACGACTCCGGTTGCGAACTCACCACTGAACTTCAACTGTCTCACTTCGGCACCTTGTGAAATGCAGTATTTTGCCAGCAGTGATACCCTTTATTTTTCTGACTCCACAAGCCAAATTCATTACATCACGAATCCCAAAAATCCGACGGCAAGTTCACTGGGAACTTTGGGTCTGACAGCGGCTTCAGCAGTCCCCAACTTTACCGTTCGCCCGGATGGTTCACAGATTTTTTATGAAAGCTCTGCTTACAACGGTTTGTACTGCTATCCATTGACGGCCGGAGGAATCAAATCCTGGTGTCCGTCCTCGGGTGCCGCTCCAAATCTTTATAGTTATGCAGGACAGATTGGAACTCTGTCTGTCATGCCGAATATGTTCACCTGGATGGACAGCGGAAATCTTTTGATCAGCACTGGCACACAAATCCTGCAGTACACCTTGCCGACGATTCCATAAGGCAAAAAATCATGTGCTGATTTGCTGAAGTAAAAAATGGCTGAGAAAAGCAATTGGAATATTGTCGTTGAATATGCGCTCCCCTTCTTGAACCCGTCAGCCGCAAAATAGTTTGAGCTTTGTTGTTCGAATCTCTTTTGTAAAGATCTGCCCGTCGCTTCAGAGATGGAAAAAGAGCTGGAGCATATTGAGCTTTATCAATAAATATTTTTTCCGCATTGAATTGACGTAAAAAAAGCTCCGGATCTTTTTGCGCAAGCTCCCTGAGCGAAGGATCATCTAAAGAAATTTCCTTAAAATCAGATCCCAGCTTTAAAAGCAGGCTTGATTTTCCACACTGCCGCGGCCCCCGCACCACTTGGATGAGGTCTTTATTTTTCTCAATAGATGCCGAAATATCTCTTTGAATCCAAATATTTGTCAATTATGGAGTGAGAATCCGTTTTTATCAAGACGAACGCCCTTGCCAATCTGACCGACAATACGTGACAATTTCATTGTACGAACCTAACAACAAATGAGGAACACAACATGGATCAAACGAAAATGAAATGCTGCTTGAAATGCTTCCAACGTCCCGAGCTTCCGAAATGTGCGTCAGCGGCGCTGTTGCTACTGCGCTTGATTGCGGGCGTGGCTTTTGTCTTTCACGGTTGGGGAAAAATGCAAGCTCCGATGAGCTGGATGGGTCCCGATGCTCCCATTCCTGGATTTTTGCAGTTGCTGGCTGCGATCGCTGAATTTGGCGGAGGCATCGCTTGGATTTTAGGTTTGCTCACACCTCTCGCTTCACTGGGAATTACAATCACGATGCTGGTTGCGACTTACATGATGATGATCGTGATGAAAGCTCCATTCGTCAGCCTCACTGGTGGAATGTCAGGCGAACTTGGTCTCACATTTTTGGGTGTCGCGATTTTACTGATGGCGATGGGCCCTGGAAAATTCTCACTGGATGCTAAAATTTTCGGCGAGAAAAAATAAATTGGAATTGTGCAAGATCCAGACATTTCCGTGTATTCATTAAATACATGATAAATAGTTAATTATTCATTTTTAATATGGCCACCTCTCGGGTACATAGCTGATCCGAGAGGTAACAATGAATTCGATCCACGCCCGACTAAGATTCTATAGAACAAGAAAAAATCTAACCATCCAAGAAGTTTCAAATCAAACCGGCATTCCCGCCAGCACTTACAAAGAGTGGGAAAATGGCCGCCAGATTCGGGGCGAGCCCTACCCGGCTCTGTCTGAAGTGTTTCAGGTATCATTGCAAGAATTGATCACTGGCAATAACAGCCAAGCCAATCCGGTCCTCGAGCAGCTTGATGGCATTATTCACAATATTAATATGATCAAAAGAGATCTCATCTCGCTTTTCTAAAACGAGATCGGACTTTTTTACTCACGATAAAAAATATCAATTTATAAACAAAGCGTTCAACAAACCAAAAACCGCACCACAAGTGCAAAGGAAAAATAAAATGAAAAAAGTAGCTTTGGTCACAGCTTTACTGATCACGACGGCATTTTCGATCAACTCTCAAGCCACGGAAAAAATTTGCTTTTACTCACATGGCATGGACAATGTCGCCAACCGTGGCGACTATTTTACCTCCGAAATCACCGCTCAAAAATTGACGGTCCAATCCGTTGTTGGCGGAGCCTCTTGGGATGGGCAATTCCCGATTTCAAAGCAAGCTCCGACAATCGGTCGCGATGGCAAGACCTATCTCAACGCCATTGCTAATGGCGAAGAGGGCTGCGACACCATCCTGGTCAACAAAGACCTTCTTCAAGCCGGCACCACGGGCTATATCAAATTTCGCTGCCGTGGCGAAGGTTTTGACGAGGCCGTGTTCTTCTGTCGCGATTCAAGATAATTTGCGAACCCTTAGAGCTCCCACATTTTCATGCCGCCCACTTGGAGGAAAATTTTTCCGCTGAGTGGGTCGCCGCTATAGGCACTTTGAAATTCCGATGGCAGAAAATCTTTGGTGATCGAAGCTCCCAAGCCCACATGCAGAGAATCCCACTTTGCAAGTTCATGAGTGTACCCCAAAGTTATCGCTGTCACCCAGCTTGGATCATTCGGTGAGACCGAGGTGATTTCAAGTTCCGCCGGAGTTCTTTGTAAGACTTCGACACGGCTCCAAATATTTTTTGCCTCTCGTTGAAACCAAAATTCTTCGGCAAAAGATCTCAGCGCGCTGGTGTTGTCGTAGCCGTTGATCAATCCGTAAATGAAAGCATTGTGAAACATCCAACCACTCTCAAAAGAGCGATCATTATAAAATGAAGCCGAGTATCGCCACACATGATCCAAAGTCGGCTGGTCAGGCTCAGGATTTTTCACGTAGGCTGCAGAAATCATCGCGTAGAAATGCGGTGTGAATTGTTCCGTCAACCTTGTCGCATAAGAATTCGGAGTTCCCAGAGGTAAATCCACATTGGCAGGCTTGGGCTCAGTGCCATTAAAATTTGAAATTTCTAAAGTCGTTTCGCCCCAATGAACTAAGGCACCAATCACCGTGCTTGAAATGTGTCCCACATCTTGCCCCACATGATGCCCCAGCGGCGCATCGGGATTCACCATCCCCGTCGGTCGATGCATAAACGCCACCGGTCCATCGGTGGATTGCCCGCGCGGCGCGAACCAAACTCTGAGATGATCCTTGCCATGTCCCGTTGAGATCGTATCACTCAGAGTGAGCCCCATAATTGGAGATGAGTGCGGATGTTGAGCATCCACGTAAGGTTGATGATCTGAATTTTCTTCGCCGACTTGTAAAAGTTCGGGATAGCCTGCACTCGGATAAGTCCAACGCTCGACGGTTCCCATAAAATCCAGATTGATGTACTGACGATCACCAACAGTCGAGCCGATATCAGCCATCACCATATTCGGCAGAGCCAAAGCATTTCGTCCACGCCGACCTTCTTCAATCGTCTGAGTCAAAAAAGAATTTCCGTGCAGCATCAGCATCTGCATTGGCATCCCAGCCATCGGAAATGGCATGCACATGCTCGTTGAATAATCCCAAACTTCCATCTCTTCACAAGCAAAGCTCTTTAGCGAGCAAAGAAGGATTACGACTGCTGTGAAAATTATTTTTAAGAACGTCAATCTTCGTCTCCGTCGTCATCGTGATCATCACCATGATCGTGATGGTCATCATGTTGGTCATCGTGTTTCACATCATGCTTCGAAACGGCAGCGATTTGTTTTTCGCTTTCAGAAACCCAATTCAAAATCATTTCTTTTTCGGCGACTGTCAGACGCGAAGACGGATGCATCCATTTATAAAATCGAGTTGGCATTTTATTTTTTTCAGTCATTTTACGGATACTATCTAAATCTTCGTCAATGGCTCCATGGCCCGCAAAGGGAAACCCTTTCGAAATTTCCAAATGCTCTTTGGCTTCCGAGCGATCGTCCTCAATCAACTGATGCAGCCCCGGAATCGACGCATACCAAGGAGCTTCTACCAAGGCCGAGTGGCAAGCGGCACATTTTTGCTCGAAAATCGGTTCAACCTGGGCCTTGTATTTTTGATTGACGTCGCTATAAACCAAAAGCACATCTGGCGGAAGGCCCGCCACTTTTTCAGCTTGCGAACGCACGACATGATGGTGATGGCCTTCGTGCGCCAAAGCCGCGACTGCAAAAAAAGTAAGGACAACAATCTGACAATATTTTTTAAAAGATTTCATGCAATGACTAGACTGCGAAACCCTTTCTAAGGCAAGCTTCGTCCATGACTGTCATCCCGAGTAGTATAAAAGCCCCAACCCTTGAGACCGACCGTCTGCGACTGCGCAGCCATCAAGCCAGTGACTTTGAAGCCATGCTTCAAATGTGGTCCGATCCTCAAGTGGTGACGTACATTGGCGGCAAGCCTTTCACACGCCAGCAAGTTTGGGCCAAGCTTGTTGCTTACACCGGCCTTTGGCCACTCTTGAGTTTTGGTTATTGGGCGGTGGAAGAAAAATCCACCGGTCACTTTATTGGCGAGCTTGGCTTTGCTGATTTTAAGCGAGAGATGACTCCATCGATCGAAGATTTGCCTGAGTTAGGCTGGGCTCTCTTGCCTCATGTTCATGGAAAGGGTTACGCGACCGAAGCTCTTTTGGTGGTGCTGGCTTGGGGGAAGATGCATTTAAAATCGGATCGCACTGTTTGTATTATTTCTCCAGAAAATCGGGCATCGCTGAATGTCGCTGCGAAAATCGGTTTCCACGAGGTCACAAAGACCACTTACAATGGCTCGCCAACAATTCTTTTTTCGAGAAATCTTTAGAAAAGTTTTAAGCTCAATTGCTAAACTCATTTAGTAATGCGGTGGTTTTTCATTGCCCGAAAGGCCGCCGCTATCACCACCCGTGATTTCGCGAAAGCGCTCGATCAGTCCTGCTATTTTTTTCTCAAGCAGATCGATCGTCTCTTGTTGTTTACAAATCACTTGATTCAAGTCTTCAAGCAAAGCTTCTTGATGCGAAATTTTTGTTTCAATTTCAATCCATCGTTGTTCGCTCATCGTTCTATTTCCTTACTTTATGATTTACAATAATCAGAGTTTGCTTGATCATGACCGCATGTCAGCAACTAAATTTTTTGTTCTCTTCTTTTTGTCTTTCATGTTTCATGCGGCTTCGTTTATGGGTTTGGCCTTTGCTTCCGTCGGAAAAGAGCCTGAAAATTTAGACAAGTTCGGAACCCAGTTTATGGCTTTTTATAACAACTTTGCAAATCTCTTATTGAACGCCCACATCCTGCTGGCACCCCTTTATGGCGCCATCATTATTGGAATCTTTTTTTGGTACTCTCGGCCTTTGGGTGCTCAACTGATCAAATGGACGTTTGCCTTCCCAACCATCACTTTTCTCACGATCTTTGTCTTTTTCTTTGTGATGTCTAGGTACGACAAATGACAGTCAAAAATATTTTCTCTTTTTTAATGCTTGTTCTGTTTTGCAAAGTTCTTCCAGCCTTTGCTGCTGAAAGCGACGACATCGCCACATTTCCAAAAAATGCGTCGATTCAAGAATGCCTCAAAGTCTACCAATCTGATGACGTGCAATCAGCACCGACGGCCTATCGTCGCGAACTCAACACTAAGGCCGAGAACTGTTTTAAAAGAGCGATGAATAAAACTCTCGACCAACGCTTGCTGAAATTAAAAACAGAAAATACAAAAAATTTCTCACTCGAAATGGATTTGCAAAAAACTTTCAATGCCTCTGTCGGCCAGTACTGCGGACGCTGGGAAGATTATTACAACAAATGCCAATCCACCAGCAGCTTTACTGATCTCACGGAATGTAAAATTGATTTTTACACTTTCCGCGAAGCTCAAGCGGCACAAATGAATTCCAAATCACTAAGTCTTCCAACGGAAAAAAATCACAGCCAAGCCATTGAAGGATTTTCAGATTATGCCAAAAAACTTTGCGTACTTCCTGAGGTTGGCTGGAAAGATCAAAAAGCTCCCGACAATTGTGTTGATCGGCTCTTGGCGCAGATGCAAAAAGCCATTCGCGACGACGGCAAAAAATTAGTCTGCGGTGATTGATTTTTTGTTAAAGCAGCATCACTCTGAGCCGTGATCCACTCACGATTGAGCTCAACAAAAGCCGACAAATATTTTTCATCAAATGAACTAATCATGGCATTAACTTGCTTTTAAAAATTTAAGCTCAACTCGCTGCCCTGTTGCCCCAAGAACTCTGATAAGAACGTCCAAGGATATCCCTTTTGTATCCCCTTTTAAAATTCGAGTGATTCGAGCACGCGAAGTCTCAGCTTTCAATGCGGCCGTCGTAATCTTTAACTTTTTAGATTTAAAATTATTTATAATTTGCATAGTAACATCATGACGCACTTCCCACTCGACAGCGATAGAAGGATCTAGACCCAGCATCATAGCAAGCTCTCGAGGATTTTTAGCAGTCGGGTGAATTGATTTTACTTTCTTTGCCACTATTCCTCCAATAATTCGTTAAGCCTTTTTTTACCTAACTCAATTTCATAATCCGGGACTTGTTGAGTTTTCTTTATAAAAGCATGAAAGACCAAAATGCCTAACCTACTTTTTGTATAATAAAAAGCACGATAGATACCATCTTCACCTCGAACCCTCAACTCATGCGCCCCCATTGTGACGGCTCTTAGAGGCTTCGACCGAGGGGGACCAAAAGATTCCCCCAACTGTAGTTTATATATTAAATATCCCAGCTCAAACTTCACGTTTTCAGGAAACTTGCTTATGACTTCCCTTGCCGCTGAATGCATAACTACTTTTTGAACTGTACCATATTCGGTACGCTTCTCAAAATCAATTTTTGACATAACAAATCCTTGATTTCAGATCGATGATCTTTCACTTGCTTCAAATTAGAAAAATAGGAAATTTGGAGGTGGCTAACAGAGTCGAACTGTTCTAGCGGCTTTTGCAGAGCCGTGCCTAACCGCTTGGCTAAGCCACCATCAGCGCCGAAGAGTCTAGCGCAAAAGAAGCTGAAAACTTAATGGCAATCCCTAGCGGAGTCAAACGGTCCATGGCTTCGCTGTTGAAAACTTGGTTTAAGGTTCCCATCTTTTCAGGCGGGCAAAATTGTTTTGGGTCCACTCGAGGGCCTGGGACAAATGTTCCTTTTTCACCTGCCTTGAAAGTTCCAGATCGGCCAGAGTTCTTGCGACTCGCAGCGTTGCAAGCTTCCTTCGGTGTGATGAGAACTGATCCGGCAACAGAGCTGCAATCCCCGGCTGCAAGGTTGTCATAATTTGCAGCAGCTCTCGCCGAGAGTTCGAGATTCCATCTTGGAAAAGGCTCTGATTAAATTCCTGCGCTTGGCGCACGCGATTGCGAACTGCTTCGCCGGAGATTTCAAAGCCGCGAATCGGCGCTGTGAATTCCAACATTTCAAAGCGATCCACCAAAGGACCGGAAAGTCGTTGCGAATAACTCTGACAGCGCTTCAGCGAGTATCGGCATTTGCCATTTTTCTTAAAGCCTGTTGCTGGAGTAAAATCACCGCAAGGACACAAATTTGTCGTCGCCAAAATCTGCGCTTGCGCCGGGTACTCGGCCATTCTCCCCGCCCGCACGACTTTGATTTTTCCTTCCTCGAAAGGCTCACGAAGAGCTTCTTGCACGACGGGTGAGTACTCCAAAAGCTCATCCAAAATTAAAACTCCACCGTGAGCCCTGGAAATTTCTCCGGCAAACGGCACGCTTCCACCGCCGATCATCGCCATTACCGGAGTGGTGTGATGAGGTCTGACCATCGGTCGCCACAAAATTTCTTCACCAAAATGTCGATGCACACGCCTCATATCGCGAAAATTTTTAAGACTTGGTGGTCGCAAAAGTTCTGATACAAATTTGGTCAGCGTGGTTTTACCACTGCCCGCGGGCCCCGCCAGCAGCAGTGAGTGCTCACCGACAGCTAGAATTTCAAGCAGCCTTGCTTGCTCTT
>Ga0134125_10000349_pt1 | contig 63906 bp, 107 predicted proteins | sample KB31751_FD_96464 | JGI IMG/M metagenome (GOLD analysis project Ga0134125, IMG submission 96464) | Terrestrial soil microbial communities with excess Nitrogen fertilizer from Kellogg Biological Station, Michigan, USA - KB3-175-1 | ecosystem: Environmental > Terrestrial > Soil > Unclassified ... | reverse complement strand
TCATCAGCCTGTGGACGGATGCGAGCTTGCATGAGATCTCGGAAGCTGAACCCCTCAAAAGGTCCGGCTCTTTTTACGTTTAGACAACATCGCGTAAAATATCCTCAGTGTCGATAGAATCTCTCACCCCTGAAGATATAGCCAAGTACGGTAGTGAAGCCGATAAAAGGGAGTTGGCTATGTGGGTGGAGAGAATGGGGGGCAAGAAGACGCTTCTACAGATCTTCCCTCCGAACTCCGACCCTCAGCGCATGTTCATCGAAACGGAAGCGGACATCGCAATCATCGGTGGGTCAGCAGGTGGCGGCAAGACAATAGGCGAATTGCTTGAGCCGTCCAAAGATCTGGACTGCAAGGACTTCAACGCGGTCATCTTTCGCCGCACGATGAAACAGGTTAAGGACGAAGGCGGCATTTGGGATCAGTCGATGGATCTTTACACGAGATCAGGCGGCAAGCCGAACCTTACCGAGCGGTTTTGGTCTTTCCCGTCTGGCGCTTCGATCCAGTTTGCAGGATTAGAAAATGACGCGGATAAATACACATGGAAGGGTGCTCAGATATGCGACATCTTGTTCGATGAGCTTACGGAGTTCTTAGAGTCGCAGTTCTGGTATCTGATGTCTAGAAACCGCTCGACGTGTGGACGCAAGGTCCGAATACGCGGCAGCACGAACCCGGCCCCAGGATGGGTAAAGAGACTGCTTGCTCCGTGGGTGGACCGAAGTTTCCCGAATCCTGCGAAGTCTGGCGAACTTCGTTGGTTCATCCGCGAGAACGATCAGATTGTATGGCTCGACAGTAAGCCAGAACGAGAAAAATGCACGCTCGGGCCAAAAGGTGAGGGATGTTTTAAGGATGGGTGCGATAACTGCTTCCGGCCTGAGAAGTCGATAACTTTCATTCGTGCGACAGTGTACGATAACCGGGATCTACTCAAAGCAAACCCTGGCTACATCGGCAACCTGAAAGCTCAGGACGACGTGGAAATGAAGCGGTTGTTACTAGGTGACTGGGAAGCCAAGCCCGCGCACTTGATGATTGATGCCTTTGATGAGTCGCGTAATGTCGTATCGGCTCGCGCTCTCGATCCTAACGAGTATTGGTTCTACGTGGGCGGGGATTTTGGAGGGCACAATACCGCCGAGATCTGCGTCGCAGAACATATTGAGTCAGGCCGTCTAAGCATCATCGGGGAAGATTGGCCGGGTCACTCTAGACCCTGGTCACAGATTTCAAGCGATACTAAGGCGTTGCTGCCATTAGGCGCTAAGTTCAAAGACGGCGCGGGTGGTAACCGAACAGGTGAGCAGGGGTGGCGCGAGGCTTTCCGTCTTCACGGTATTCCGATGGCAGAGCCGTCTCCTATTTTTGCCGATCCAAAGATTCAATATCAGGTGATGAATGATCTTTTTAGAGAGGGAACGCTTGATGTTTGGGAGACTTGCCCGAAGTTTATAAGCATGTTGAATGCGTTTTTGCGTAAGATAGACGCAAAGACTGGAACTGTAACGGATGAGTTCGACGATGCTCCATTTCACTTGCTGGCGGCAGGAAGGTACATACTGGTTAAGTTGAGACCACCCATAGCCGCGAAGTTCAAGCCTGGAGCCAAAGCCTACTAATGCCACTTTTCGCGCCCGTCTTCTTCTGTGTTCTGGGTCTTGCTTGTGGGTTATTCGTTGCTTTCGTGCTAGGATTGATCTGTTGGGTGGCGTACCTTGCCTTAGACGGTTACCTCAAGACGCCTCCGAAGAGTGACGACAAATGATAAGCGGCGTTCTAAATTCTGCAAGAAAGGGCCGTCAGTCACAAGTCAAATCAATCACCGGCGCTACCTATGGTGGTGGATGGGGTCCTGGCGCTCCGTGGGGCATCGTCAACCAGTCGGGCTTAGATTTCCAAAAGGAAGCGGGTCTTCGTTGGGACAATTCCATCGTCTACTCGATTCTGAGTTTCGCCGCCCAAATGGTGAACTCGGTTCCTTTGATGGTCGCAACCGTGGACGACAACGGGACAGTAACCCCGGTTCACGATTCGCCAGCGCTCGCAATACTGGTCAAGCCAAATGACTGGTACGACGGGACGCTGCTTACAACCGGCTCGGTCTTCATGGAGGGGTCGGTAGGAAATTCGTACACCTACAAACACCGATCCAAGGGCGGCAAGTTGATCGCTTTAGAACTGTTGCCCCAGGGCACGACCTACCCGTACACCTACCCCGGTTCGGGCGACTGGATTTCAGAATACAGGATTGCCACAGCGAGCGGTTACTACGCGGTTCCACCAAAAGATGTTGTTCACATGCGATGGATGACAGTTAACCCTCTGTGGCCGCAACTCGGTATGAGCCCGATTGATTCGGCGTTGCCTGAATTGGTGGCAGACAAGAACGCAACGAAACTCGAGGGCGCATTAGTTACTAACTCGGGAGTAAGTCCGCAAGCCATCTTTCCCAAGACGTGGCCCGAGAATGTTGACGGGGAATTAACCGAGTCGCAGGCGACCCAGATACAGGACAAGATCAAGACGGAGGTTTCAGGCGGTGGTGCCGGTAACGCCATCGTGTTCACTGTCCCGCTGGAGGTTAAGCAACTGGGCTTCGATCCTTCGCAACTTGCATTGAACGGCGTCCATGACTTTTCAGAGGAGCGAGTTTGTTCGGTCTTCCACATTCCCCCGGTTATTCTTGGACTAGGAACAGGGCTCGACAAATCGAACAATCGGGCGAGCTTTGAGGCTGCGGTAGATGTAGTTTTTGACCTGTTCATCTTGCCCTACCTTGCTCACCGGGCGTTGCAACTGACCGAGAGCATCATTCCTGAACTGGGTCAGGAGGGTCAGGTTTTCCTTTACGATCTGTCCAAAGTGCCCGCGCTGAAAGAGCGACTTGTAAGGCAAATCATGATCGCAACAGGTGGCCCTGTCGAAACTCCAAACGAAGGACGGGCTAAGTTGAACATGAAACCATTGCCGGATGGTGATACACTAAGAACGAGTAAGCCAGATACAGCCGAAACGAACAAGGTTTCAAGCGACAAATGACCGTAACACCGCTAATTGAATCGGATATGCCAATGGTGAGAATCGAGATTCCACACACGCAGGGCATGGTCACGGTTCCTTGCACCATTCACAATGCCAGGTGCGAAAGGTCGGACCGTGAACTGTTAGGCGTCCTATCGAATACACTGGAAACAATCCGAGGTGCGGTTAAGGTGGAGATCCCCATAAACGCTGAGGTGACAATTTTGGACGCGATCCACTCCGCGCAGGACATGGCCGAAAGGCACCGCAAAGAAAACGGTTTGGACCCGCTACCGATAATGGAAAAATAAGCAATGACACCAAACGGCGCATCAGGAACTATCTCGACTAAGAATCTCGTTTTGACGGGCGGTACTCCTACCAATCTGTCATCCGTTACGCTGATGGATCTAGACCCCGGAACGGGTTCGGTGGGTGTCTCTGTTTACGGCACTTACACCGGAGCGTTGACTGCTCGGGGCACAGTCAATGGTAATGACTGGTTTATTCTTGGTCCGCTTCCGATTGTGAACCAGCAGACAGGCGCGGTAACCGCTACTATCGCCTCGGCTGCTCAATCCTTCTTCACGATCAATGTCGCGGGGCTTCGTGGTGTTAGGCTGAACGCGGAAGGAACGGTAACCGGCTCGGCTACGGTTTCGCTTTGGGAGAGTACGGCTGGCGTTAACCCCGCATTAGGTACGCCAACACTTTCGGCGAGTGCAACGGGAGCGATCACTACAAGGGACCTGGCCCCAACGGGACCGACTCCGACAGCAGGTTCGTACTGCCAGATTACGCAACTACCTGCGGGCGCTTCTCAAGTCGGCGTTTCAGTTTCAGGAACCTACACACAGGCTCTCGTGCCTCGTGGAACGGTTGACAACGTTGTGTGGTTTACCCTTGGAGCAAATGCGATTGTAAACCAAACGACAGGCGCTCCGAGCTCTACAATCCCGTCTGCCGAAACAGGTTTCTACACAATCAACGTCGTAGGTCTTTTGGGTATCAGGCTTTCAGCATCTGGTGGAGCGGTCACAGGTGAAGCGGACGTGGCAATGTACGTTTCGACTTCGACGGTTAATCCGACCGCTCAACTCGTGCCATTGACAGGGACGGCGGTCGATTGTCCAGTTAGCGCGAGCGACCAGGTGATTAAGGCCAGTCCTGGTACGTTGGTTAAGTGCCTGGTGACGGTATCGGGAGCGGGTGCAACTGCGATTTATGATAATGCTTCTGCTGGATCGGGAATCATTTTGGGCATCATCCCAGCAGCGGCGACGGTCGGAACCACGTACACGTTCAATAATACGGGCGTTGCTGGGATCACGATTAAGGGTGATGCGGCGAACTCAGGATTGACGACGGTCTATCAATAAACACATGAGAAACACCCCGAACATGATGACTCTTGTCCCTCCTCATGGCCCTCACTGGGCTATCGAGGAAACGGCGGCGCGTCAGTTCCTCTTCATGATGCGCTCGACTTCGGTTGTTCAGCATACGGAAGATGTTAGGGCAAGATCGGGTGAAGACGATAGCGACGATGACCGCGATTACTCGATTCGTGACGGTATCGCGTATCTATCCCTCGTTGGTCCGATGACCAAGAAACCCACAAGCATGGATTCGGGCACGTCTACCAGCTACCTTCGAAGATTGGTAAGGGCTGCTCAGAACGACGAGGATGTTAAAGCCCTGATGATTCGGATTGATTCGCCGGGCGGTTCAGTTTCCGGCACTGCGGATCTTGCCCAAGACGTGCGCAAGTGTGCGATCAAGAAGCCGGTTTATGCCTATATCGAGGATTCGGCATGTTCCGCTGCCTATTGGGTAGCTTCGCAGTGTACGAAGATTTTCAGCAACGATACCGCGCTAATCGGTTCAATCGGCACGTACATGGTGCTCTATGACATGAGCAAAGCCGCAGAAGCAGACGGTATCGAGGTCTTGGTACTGTCTACTGGCGATTTCAAGGGCGCGGGCGTTCCTGGTGCTGCAATTACCGAAGACCAACGAACGGATTTCATGCGGGTCGTGAACGATTTGAACGGCCATTTTTTAGGAGCCGTTGCCAAGGGCCGATCAATGACTAGGGGCGCAGTAAAAGAACTTGCAACGGGTCAGGTTTGGATTGCTTCGGATGCCTTATCAAAGGGGCTTATCGACCGAGTGTGTTCGATGGATGAGGCCGCTAAAGAGGTCCTAAGCGGTTCGGTATCGAATACCCGCATGATGACGACCAACGAAGCGCGGTCAGAACATGACTTGCCCGAGGTCGCCACATTTACCCTCGTAACAGAGGAGCCAACGGTTTCCAGTGAGGATCTACCGCACGGTATGACTCTCGCTGAAGAGTCCGAAACGGTGCTTGCTGCCGTTCGGGGACTGACAGAACGGGTTGCGGACATAAGGGCCGCTCGCTCGTCAGAGGGACGCCAATTGTCTACGAAGGCGCTCTCTCATATCTCCGACAACCTCGCACAAGTCGAAGCGTTGAAGGCCGAACTTGCTTTGCTACAGGAGCCATCTAGCGTGACTAGAACGGAGCTTGACAAGGCTATTTTCGATGCTCAAATAACGCTCGCTTTGTCGCAACGACAGACAGGAGCAAGCAATGAATCCACACATCAAAGCATGTCAGGATAAGCTACAGGCGCTGCTATCCGAGGCGCAAGGACTTCAAGCGAAGTCTGAGCATACAGCAGAAGAGTCCGCTCGACTGGCTTCAATCTCCACGGACATCACAGCGGCTAAACAGGCACTCGATAGTGCCAATTCCCTGGCCGATTCGACGGCATCGGCAAACACGTTCCTCAACGGTAGCGGACGTGTTCAGAACCTCGCCGGTATCACGGTAGGCGCTGACCAAATTCAGACGATGCAGCAAGAGGTAGACCGCGCTCGCGGAATCGTATCTCAGCAGACGTTTGTTGAAAGGGCCGGTACCGACCTTATGCGACGCGGCGAAGATGGCCGCTTCGTGGTTCAGGATGCGGAAGGATGGGCCATTTCGTCATCGCAGTTCGCGAAGATCTCCGAGCCGTCCTACGGTGCAGCGTTTGGCCGATTCCTTCGCGCCAAGGCCGACCGAGCGGACTATGTGTCGCTCTCGGAAGGTTCCGATGCTGGCGGCGGTTACCTCGTACCGCCTGAGTGGTTCGCGAAGGTCATCATGCGCAAGCCGCATCCGACGAGCCTTCTCAACTACATCCAGTCGATTACCTGCTCGCGGGATAAGGTCATTTTCCCGCGCGTCAACTACGACTCGGATACCGGCGACATCTACAACTCTGGAATCCGAATCCAGTGGATCGGAGAGAATGGGCCGACACCTTCAATCACCGACCCGGTATTCGGTGATGTTGAAATCCCGATCTACACGGGGCAGTTCCCAATCGAAATGTCCCGCAACTTGCTCGAGGACTCCGCTGTAAACGTAAGCGCGATCATCCAAGAGCTTGCAGCGAGTGCATACAATCTGGGAATGGATAACGTTGTCGTGAACGGCACGGGCGCAGGACAGCCTACAGGCTTCCTTATCAACCCTGGCGGCTCCGGTGGACTCTATCCGCCATCGTCCAACCTTTCCGACCCGATCACGGCTGACAAGTTGACGGGTTTCGTCTACGCACTGCCTCCGCAGTATTCGGACAACGAAGAGCGAACGATTGCGGTTATGAACCGTATGTCGGCGTTCTCGACGTTCGCACAGATCAAAGACACGTCAGGACAGTACATCTTCGGTTTGGCTCGAAACGACGGACCCGAGGGTATGGCAAATGCGCGGCGTCCGCTGCTTATGGGCTATAAGGTCGTGTTCTCAGCGTTCATGCCGAACGTTGCAACGAATGCGTATCCAATCGCGTTCGGTGACTTCTTCGAGGCTTACGTTCTTGCTCGACGGCTCGGACTCGCAGTCATGCCTTACGGCGATCAGGACAAGTCGATGCTGGCTCAAAACCGCGTCGGCTGGATGTTCCGATTCCGTGCAGGCGGTCAGGTTGTCCAGAACAGAGCCGTTCACATCGGGAAGCAGGCATAAAGGAGTAAATGATATGTTTCTACACCAACTTTCCCCAGGAGCGGTAGCCACGATCAACCACGCGGCTCAGGCGGCTGGCACTTCGGATACCACCACTGGTACCCAAATCGACATGCTTGGCTTCGAGGGCGTCATGTTCATCGCGGCAGTCGGAACTCTGACCGATACCGGCGTCTTTACGCTGGTGGCGAAGAATTCGGACGTGTCCAACACCTACGGGTCGGGCACGATTGACAACCTTCTGCACCCTATTACGGGGTTGACGGTTCAGGGTGTCGCCACTACGGGAGATTCGAATACTCTCGTAGGCATCGACATCTATCGGCCTCCGTCTCGGTATGTTCGTGCGCAGTGGTCACGAGCTACGGCAAACGTCGTAGTTTCGTTGGTCATTGCCATTCAGTACAACCCGCAAACGGGCGCAGCAACTCAACTCGCAGTGGCACCAGGTTATGCGGCGGCAGGCTATCAGCTAACGTCGAACCCGACGCGAAGCCTAGTCTAAGGAAAACTCGCGGGGGTGAAATTCCCCCGCAACCAATGTCATGAAATTCGAAGTTATAGGAAAAGATAACGGCTTAACGGCCATCCAATTCGAGAACGGCGAAACCCGCAAGGTCTCGGACGATGAACTTGATAAGCTTCAAAATCCAGCCAGAGCATCCAAAGCCGAAAAGGACACTAAGTAATGCAAGGACTCGCGGAAGCTTCACCCCCAGTAGCACAGGAATATCCATTCGTGGATGGTCGGCGGGATGGTAAGAATGTCGTCATTATGTCGCCGGGTGTATCGAAACTCTGCACGGATGCGGAGTGGGAAGAGATTAAAGCCCCTGGCGGTGCTGCAAGGTACCGGTTTAACCAGGCTCTAAACGCTCTGACACTCGCCGCGAAGGACGTACCGGCAGAAGATGCCATCACTGATATCAAGGCACTTCTAGCCGATTTGAAGAAGTAAATGAGCCATGCCGCGATGCCCACAGCTACGGAGGTGAAAGCGTTTCTTACGACGCTGACGCCTCCTATTGCTGTCAACGCATCGGCGGATATCACGAGCCAGGTTAATGCGGCCATTAGGGATTGGAGTCGGAGGTCTCGATATCTTCCATTTTTCCAGACGGATGCCACGCCAGTCGCGGAACCTTACGACCCGCCAGGACCAAACAAGAAGGGGATGAATCGCGGAGGTATCGAGACGCTGCTTTTGAGAAACGGCTTAATCTCGGTTACATCGGTCTACACGAGCGTCTATAACGGATCGGTCGGATCGCTTCAGACATTGGGCGTCAATTATTTTCTAGGGCCAAGCGATGCCGCAAGTAAAGGCGAACCCTGGACAAAGATAGAGTTTTCTGCTCCTCAATGGGGCCCGCCTCAGAGCGTGGTCATTACTGGAGTATGGGGCTACTGCTCGGGATCTGTACCCGATGACGTTTGGTATGCGGTGCTCATTTTAGCCGCATCCTACGTGCTTACAGCCATGCTGCAAGGCATTATTGCGGGGCCCGACTCAATCAAGGACGGCGACACAACAGTTTCACAGCACTTCGACAACAAACTAGGGTCGGCGCTCGCGGCTGAGGCTTACCAGACACTCGCGGGATATAGGTTGATGAACTGATGGCACTTTCAGGATGGCAAGGTTCTGGATTGGCGGCTCAGATGTACGGGAATACAGTCACGTTCTACCGTCCTGTAAAAGACGCCAATAAGAACCCCATAGGCGTCACCTATCGGAGCGGACCATATCAGTGCAACTGGCAAGAGTCGTCTTACTTCTACACGCATACATCACCGGCAGGTGATACGAAAATGGAAGACATCTTCCAAGCGAACGTTTTGCGGTTGCAGTATGACGCAGACTTTAAGGCGGGCGATTATCTGAGTGGGACTACTCGGCTAGGAATCACTTTCAGTGGTTTCGTAGACGGAGAACCGCAGCGCCGTCAACTTCTGGGCTATTCTACATGCAAGGTGGTTCCGATCATCTTGCCCGACATCATTCCATAGGGAGTACGTGCAATTATCGCTGGCGAGCTTTTAACAAGAACAATCACAACGACTTCGACCGGAACAACCGGCCCGACTATCAGCGGCTCGGTGACTCTGACAGGGAATGAAGGTGTACCCTTTTCTCAATTGGTCCCGGCCAGTCAAACTGATACGGTTTACGCTTGGGCGTTCTCAAAGACGACGCTTGAATCATTCGACATTTCGGCGGCTACCGGCACGGGTGCGACAACGACCATCAAGTTTTACAATGGCGTGTCATTGCTGCTAACGGTAGTTCTCGCGGACGGTATGTCGATGCACTGGGATCTTGATTTGTTCAACGCGAACAACACGGTAGCGCCTAAGTGGTTTGCGTCGGACGTAACGTCAGTCAAGATCACGACAACCGACGCATCGACGGTCAACGGCAATGCGGTGGTCATCGTCTAAGGAAATCATGGCAGACAAAGATCCAAAACCAGAAACAGTTGTGACTCCTTCCGAAGATCCTAAGCCGGTATTCGTGGGGGTTTACAAGCTATCAGTCAGCAATGCGGCAAACATGGTAGGCGGTAAATCCGTTGAGGAAATCACTAGCCCTGGCGGGAGTCCTGTTAGGCCGGAGTAAATGGGCGCTCTCCAAGACATCATAGACGAGCTAGAGCCGATCATCAGAACGGCTTTTGGCTTGGCTGTGTTGACTGACCCTAATAAAATGAACTTCTTTACGGCGGTTCAGGGTGCGGTGCAAAACTTCCCGCAAGAAGTTCGCGCGGATGATATTGTGTTCCCTTGCGGCGTCTTGGAAATTGGCACGTTTGCCGCTGATCCAGACTGGGGCGTAGATGATCCAAATAACAAGCGGTTCAGTGTCACGGCTCATGTTATCGACAAGCAAAGCGCAACCTGGAACCAAGACACCGCCAATGATTGCGTCCTAAATCTCTGCTACACGCTCGACAACGGGACGGGATATACGACATTTCAAGTCATGGAAGCGGGCACGACCATGAGCGATATCGACTCACCTATCAACGTGCTTTTAACGTCATCGAAGAACCCCATCAATAGTGCGTGCGCTAGGTGGGACCCTGGTTTTGCTTGCCACATCATCCACACATGAAAGACCTTGCACAGCTAGAAAGGGACTTCAAGGCGTTTGAAAGAGCGTTGGCAACAAAGGTCCCGAACGAGTCAAACAAGCGAATCGCCATGAAAGTGGTCATCTTAGCCAAGCATCTTTCAAGTGGTCAGTATTCGAGCGCGGAACTAGCAAAGATGGGCCATCCCTACGGCAAGGGGTTTGCGAGGGTTATCGCATCGGGTTCAAGGTTCGGGACGGTCGTAACTCGCGGACCTATTCCCTACGGCAATCCTGCGGTCATTAATAAGCAGTCGGGAAGCTTCTATAACTCGTGGATAGTTCAGCGGACAGCGGACATAAAGGGCGCTCCTGCTATCATGGTAGTGAATACGGCTCCGTATGCGTCGTTTTTGGAGACTGGAACCTATAAAATGGTGAAGCGACCTTTAGACGTTGCACTGGCGCAGTACATCAACGAAATCGGCCCCGGCATCTTCCAGGAAGAGTTTTCAAAGGCTTGGCAAACACAGTTCGGATAATCAAAAATGGCAAACTCAACGGCTCCTAAAAACTTCATGGTCGGAAAGGACCTAAAGTGCCTTCGGATCTACACAGGCGTTCAAAGAACGGCAGCGCCATTTACTGTAACGTGGTCGGCTCTCGGCTATCTCGACGCCACGAACTCGACGGGCTCACTGGACTATTGCCGGTTCGGATACGATCATCAGCTTGATATGGTGGCATCGGTTGACGATCTATTTGCCAACTACGAAGCAGGCTTGATCGACTTCAATTGTACTGTCGGAGAAATCCTCAAGAAAGGAGGCGCGGGCAATGCAAACCTTATCCCGTACATTGCGGCCACGCTTCAACCCCTCGTGATGGTGCAAATGATTCGAATCAATCAAGCATCGGCGGGTGGCTCGATTTCCTACACGAGCGGAACGTCCACCATCAATCTCGTGTACCCGGCAGGTACGGAAATGTTTGTGATGCTTGGCACGATTCGGAGTTCGTCAGACGGAATCGTGACGTACATCAAGAACGCTTGCGAAATGACACTTTCGCCCAAGAACTGTGACCTGAATTACGCGCCTCTTGCTCTGTTCCAGTAAGCCTATGGTCGATTTCAACTCCGTTCGTCTAAAGCCCCGTAAGTACCTGCCTGTCACCGTCACCGATCCAAATATCGTTGACGATGATGGGAAGATGGCCCCTATCGCGTTTCAGCTGCGCCGGTTGCTCAACCCCGAAGAAGACCGGGCGCGGATTTTGGCTGACGACTATTACGCGCGGTACGTTACGGGCGGATTCAGAGATGCGCTGGAGCAACTGGTTAAGGAACCATTGCTCTATATGCCCTTCGTTGACCTGTGCAAGCCCGACGAGTCAGGCGTCACCCCAGAGGTGCCGGAGCTTAGTTGGGGCCTTCTAATGCGGTGCGCAAGGTTGCAGGAGATGCAGCCGCCAACGGGACGATATAACATGGACCAACTTTTAGTTATGTCGGTCGTTGCTCCCGATGGGTTTGACGAACTGGTTAGTAAGGGAATCATCATCCATAGCGGCGGCGGTGAACCAAACCAGGGAAACGCATTGACGGGCAACTCGGAGAAGCAAGAGACTTCTTAATCTCGAACGGCTTTCCTGACCCCGAAGTATTTCAGAGTTTTGCCGATAGTTTGGCGTACATTTGCGCCTGCCTATGTCACATGACGCGCGGAAAAGCCGGATATCCCCCAAGACGTCTCGATACTTCATGGTGGCTTGAATCCTATGATGCGCTTACAATAGAGCGTGAAGAACCAGATAGCGACGAATACGCCGATCCTATGGCGGGACTCGTGAGCCGTGCGACAAAATATCCAAGTAGCGTTGAGATTCCAGTGAGTATGTAAATGGCACAAGGCTATCAAACCCCGATCAGTCCTGATGGTTTCAAGGAACTCCTAGCAGCGGTCAAGGCGACACGCGAACAGGTCGGCGGCCTAAATGCCGACGTTAAGGATCTGAACCGGACGGTCAAGGACACGGGCGGTTCCGCTAAAACCCTTGGCGGTCGAAATGTTTCTGATACAGGTCTAGGGAAAGGATTTATTGGACCTAAACCAGCCACGGCTTCACAGATTGCGAGACAACTCAAGCAGGACGAGCAAGAGGAACGGCGAACGCGCGAAAAGTTCATGACGCTTTGGGACAAGCGAGCATCGCAGACGTTAGTCCCGAAGACTCAGGAAGAGCGAGTTCGGGAAATGATAATGACATCCCGAATTCTTGGAGATGGGTCGCTGTCTCCGATCATGGGGAAAGCATTGGCGGCGGGATTCGGCCCGGTCTCAAGATTTGGCGGCGCTGGCGGTTCTCTTCTGGCATCAGCGGCAGGGGGGGCAATCGCACAGGGAGGCACGGGCCTAATCGCTAAAGGTATTTCAAGTGCTCTCGGTTATGGCGCTGGTTCTGCGGCGGCGGGTGAAACCGCTTTTCTTGTGGCTGCGGCGGCTTCTGCGGCGATACCTTTCATTATTGCGGGTGCAGCGGGTGCGGCAGCGATCACGGCGGGTATAGGTTTCATTGAGGGTGGCGCGGGTCGAATCGCTACCGGGTCGGCGGCATACTGGCAAAGCGGGGGAAGTCCTACTGAACTCGGTCAAGCGTTGGGCCTTGGTGGTGATAACGCGGGAAGTAAAGCGGAAGCGTTAGGCACAAGACTTCGGGGCGGAGGATATGCAGCGGCGGTCGCTCGCGCTCACGGGATCACGGATTTGGGCGACTATTTCACGCCAGACAAAACCGCCAACTATGTGAAATCGTTGGACCTACTCCACGGTACGAAGGACCCCATTGAAAAAATGCGTCTTGCAAGGGGTCTAGGTCTTCAAGAGGATGCATGGACAAGCGATCTTGACCCCGAAACTTACGAAAGACTTAAATCGAGTCGTGGAGACTATGACAAAGGCGGATATCAAGCGGAAATCAAATATCGCGCAGAAAAGCAAATCGCAGGCAATAAGTTCGACAAATGGTGGAGAGATAACAGTCAAGCGCCATTGAACGCGGCAGGTGAGGCTTTAAGCGGCAATCCCTTGCCGCTATTGGGTCAGATAGGGATGCAACTTGCAAGGATGTCGGGGCCTGGATTGGTTTTTAGAGGTATTCAAGGCATAGCCTCATGGATTGGGAACAAGGTCGGAGGAGGCGGCACCGATCCGGCAGGAACGAGCACGAATAATCCCGGAGCATCCATGCCCCAAGTTCGAAACAGGGTCATTAAAGACGGCCCCGACTGGGTGAACGGTACAGCACGTTCAACGGGCGCGGTACCTCCTGGCATTGTCGCTCAACAGCTTGACAATCAGTTCAACTTTGACAACCTGAATCTAGGCGGTATATCGGCGGCTCCTCAATGAGTTCAGGAACAACGCCGGGCAGAACTACGGTTCTGACGCTCAATACACCGGTAACCATTCCGATGCAGGGACTTTGGTCGAATGACCTGGTTATGTCCAAGATTTCGCCAGGGAAACTAAGCACGAATGGCGACGGCTCGGGCCATCCAAACGGAAACTACCGCGTTCAGTTCTTCAATCAGATTGGATGGAAGATCGCGGATTACCAGTCCAATCTAAGTTTTACGCATGAGACGACGGTTACGGACGCGCAGGACATGGCGGGAACCTGGGCCAACGATGGTGCGGGATCAGGTTTTCTAGGGGTTGAAGCTCATATATCGCCGCTTTATCTTCCAGGCATCGGCGCGACAACATCAGCACCGGGGCCTAATGACACGTTCAACAAGAAGAGCGTTTTAGCGGGTATTACGATTGCTCAACGAAACACGGGCGATCAATCTTCTTATCCCTCCGTGAGCGCTCCTGGCCTGGATGACCCGTTAGTTTCGATGGATAGGGTGTTCACCGGGTCATCGGCGCATCATCCAGATCAAGATATCTGGTTTCGGTTCAAGGTCCCGAAGGGTTCTCCTTACCAGACGGCTCAAGCCCTTTGTATCCTGTATTTTTCAGGGATGCCGACCGTTTTGAAGTCGGACGGCGCATCCCCTGGAAACGGCCAATACTCGCTTATCTTTTGGGCTGATGGAACCGCATGGCTCATGGAAAACACGGGCGCGGCTACGTGGGTTTTCCGTCATTCCTACATTTGGTCATCTGCTCAAAATGTGACCGGTTCGACCCACATGATTCACGTCCACCAGGATGCGTTCATAGACTCAGATGGGAATTGGTCCGGCTCGGTTATACAGGTCCAGTTTGCAACGGTCTTTAATGCTCTTCAAACCATCGTCGCTACGGCTATCGACATCCTAAAGCCTCAATACGATACTTACGTTGTAAAGCAGTTCTCACCCGCACAGCCGAAACTTGTACCGGCCAGACTGGACGTTCGGCGTGATATCTTTGTTGACGGCCATCTTCAAACGTCGCTGTATTACTCGGTTGGATACCTCGTTACAGCGGTCCAAAGTACGCCAGGATTCGAGCCACGCGATCCGCTCGGTTCTCCTGCTTCGACGCTCTTAAATGTGGCCTTTTACGGCTCATATCCTCAGATCGGATGCGAGATAAAGGTCTATGAACAAACAAGCGGCTTGCCTCTTACCCAATCAGGGCCAACTAACAATTTCAACGGCGTTACATGGGCATCGTTTATCTGTCCGCTCAATGCGACGACAACGGAAACCAAGTTCTACGCCATACTAAAGATGGTTTCAGGGACAGGTCAGAATAGCCCGATAGTCAACCGCTGCACATTCACGCGGAACCCAATCGGGAAGATCGGAACGCCAACTCCTATCGATGTTCCGATCCTTTCATCGGTCAGCATGAGTGGTTCAGATCGGGATTTCACGCATGAGACGGCGGCATTCATCATGCCGGACCCTCAAGGCGTCCTAGACCCCATTTTGACGGTACAAGGAGGCCAGCCATACCGGTTAAAGACGTTCTACGACCCTGACAACCCCTCGAAATTCAGCTACCTACAAACCGGTCGCTTAATGAGCGCGAAACGTCTCCAAAAGGGCAACTATGCGAGCCTGCCTCAACCCAATTACGGCACATATCAGGCGTTAGGCGTCGGAGAGTGGAGCACCTTAACCAAGCGAACGACCTATTATGTTCTCAATTTTGCCGCCTCGAATGAGGAAAAATCTCCACCTTGGAAAGTTACTGAGGCGATAAAGGCGCTTTTCCGTGCCGCAGGTTACTTTGACACGCAAATTGAGGTCCCAGACCTGGCGATTCGCTTTTTTACGGGCCAAAACTCCGGTAATTCTCTTCAAATCGAGTCCTATAGCCCAATTGGTCCGATAATCGCCCAATATGCGCGGGATTGGCTCGGCGCGTTCGTTCGTTGGGACCCCAACTATACGAACGGAGGGCCGCTAGATGATGAAAACGGCTGTTGGCGTGTCATTTTGCCGCCTAAGCCGGTTGGACTCAACATAGACGGATTGCCGGGTTACAATTACGCCTGTCAGTTCCTAACAAGTCCGCCTACGGGTTGCGCGGGAGTCGTTTACCCTCCGATCATTGCGTATAACCACGACGGATCGAACATGGTTCAGGCACCATGCCGAAAGTTCAGTTTTTCGACGCAAATTATTCCCCCTGCGGGGAATTGCGTCATGGTTTCAGGCGTTGGTCAGGCAGGTGGAGGGGTTATATCAACAAGTGGCGGCATTCAGCTAGTTGCTAAGGCGCATAACTGGGCTGCTGGAAACTTTGGTCAGAACCACGCGACAGACGGTCATCCCAACCCTGACCCTACGCACCCTGACTGGACTGACGGCATACCGGAACTGATTTACTATTCCGATCCTGCCTTAGTAAAGCAAGAAGCGGTGAACTTCATTTGCCGAAGGATCTTTGATTTCTCCTGTCATGCTCAAGAGTTCGTCATTTTAGAAGCTCCGTTAGTCCTTATTTCGCCGCAACCGGGCGATACGAAATGGATTCGTCCACGGCCTCTAGCTTTTGGCGATCCTGTCCTTTTGAACGGCAAGCCATACTTTATTTGGTCGGCACCGTCCGGTAAATGGTGGGAAGGAAAGGGAAATCAGCAACAGGCGATGTACGAGCTTCGTTCTGTCCCTGCCATGACTGCCGAATACACGCATTCAGGACTGGATGAGCAATACAAGGCGATAGCATCGAAGGTGTCATAAATGAGAGGACTAGGGATTGTTCGGGACCAAAGATTAAGGCGGCAGACGGAAGCCGATGCGAGACCCCCAAGGAGAGACGTTTATGCAAGTCAAAAACGACAGGTGTCATATAACGAGATTTCTCAAATGACGGTCGATGATGCGGACCCGATCCAGAACGTGAGCGGAACGTTTCTGTTTATGGCCGGATATGATCGCTAATGGCGCTGATAGACACAACCCGGTCACGAGTGTTTACAATTTCGGGAAACTTCACGATCCCGAACGTGACGTTGCAAGTTCCGGTAATTAACGGTCTATTTAGCTATATTTGCAGCGCCAATATAACGGGCATTGGTGGATTCAACGTAGTCATTGGAGGTCAATTTGGCAATGCTACGGTATGGCTTCAATCTGCATCGGTCGGATCCTGTGGACTCAGTGACGGAACTAATATCCCGATACCATTAGCGGGGTTCACCGGGTCTTATTCGATTTCGGTAGAGATGGGTGAGGCATCGGACTATACGAGCGGGCTTACCAGAACCGCAGAATGGGACCTGTACGACGTTCCGAAACTTGGTGGCGCGGTGAGCGGAACACTTGATGTAGGTGGCGATACATTTTCTTTCTCAGGAATCATCGGCCCGTCATTTACGACGCCTATACCACTAAGAGGCGGTCATACCTGCTTCATGGAATTGGCATTCACCGCAAGCGGTCAGGTTGTGACTCCCTCAACTCTCGCAGGGTCGTTGACATGCAATGCGCTTGGTCAGTCGCTTCAATGGCCCTTCACTCAGATTTATACGGTACCGGTCGGGACAGTGGATCTTACCGGAGGGATTTCCATTTCGGGGATGCCAAGACTAGGCGGCGGAATAGGGGTCAGATTCCAAATGCAACCGACGAAGCAAGGAACTATCACGGGGCAAATAAACGCTTTTGATTCGGCTTACGCTCCTGCGGTGGTAACGGAGTGGGCCGCGCCGGACGGTCCTAAAAATCCATCCACCGGGCTACCGATCTGGACGCCTTTCAATTTCGGGGATACGATTAGCCTAGAAAATGCGCGGGCTACGATCACCGGTTACAGTTGGAATAATGGTTTCGGTGGTAGTACAACGCCACCAGCGCCGAACATCGACGGTACATCATTCGAGCGCCAAGACGGAAACGGGCTCATGGCGCGGATTAACCCGCAATCGCTCGCATCATTCAACGAAAAGGCCGCTTTGCCTTGGGATTTGGCACTAAACGCCCGGCTTCGACCGTTCAACGCTTTAACGTTATGGCAGGATGCTTCTTACGTCCTAGATCCTTGTGCTTCGGTCGTTCAGTGGTCGGCCAATGTCACATTAGTCGGTGGGTTTCTCCAAGTGAACTCAGGGTCACTCTCGGGAGTGGCTACAAAGACATGGACAGTGGCAGGCGTTCCCAAGAACACGGAAGGATACCGATACCTCGAAATCGACATTCAGCCGAACACAGCGGGCACGGCTTGGACGGCATTAACCGGCTATCTGGTGAACGATTTCGTAGTAAATGGCGGGAACCTGTACAAATGCACGGTTGCGGGCACATCGGCGGCGTCAGGCGGTCCTACAGGCACAGGCGGGGCGATCGTGGATGGTTCCGTTACGTGGTCCTATCAATCCATCTGGCAGATCATCTGCGAAATCAGGGGGGAAGGCGGAACGCTAGGTTTCATTCAGTATAAACACGCGCTTGGAGCATCCGGTGCCTTAACTACTATCCGCTTTGACCTCATGGCCCCATACAGCGCAACAAACACGGGATTTATTCCGACTCTGTTCAAATCGGGGGTTAGAGATTGCAAGGCGCTATCTACCGGGACACCTTCCGAGGGCCCGGGATGGGGAATTGACGGTTTTACGTCTATGCTTCTTGATTTCCCGGCAAATTCGGGCACATACCAGATCCATCAGATACGAATGGTGCGAGACGGAGATTCGAGGGTTACGTTCCTTCAATCCGACGAGACGCAAGTCAATGTAACACCGGGTCAACCGGGATACGGAGGATTCAATTATTACGAGTTTGGGCTAGGGGACACGGACGGGAAACGGTCCTTCGGTCAATGGGACGTGACGACATCAAATAACCCCACCATACTCAGTGCAGGCGTAAACACATTCTCGGATCGGATCAACAAAATAAACGGGTGGCATGCTACGCCTAACGCCTCTCTGCCCGATCTTTCAAGCTGGTATGGATCTTCTTGGCTTCTGTCAAACTTATGTGGCGCAGGGGCGATTTATACGGGGTCTGCTCCATCTGTTTATTGGATCGACAGAGCATTGACAACGAATCCGACGCAGTTGCAATACCAGGCACGGGCGGCAGTCGTCTATTTCCAGCCAAAGAGCGGTGACATTGTAAACGCGGGAGGCTTCGGTACACCGTTTCGATATTACACGCTCGAGTTTCTGAAACAGAGAACGACCGGCGTTGCTATCGACATCAATCAGAACCCAATTACCTCGACTCTCGTGACTGAAAAGGAAACGGTAAGCGGAACCAGTTCGGGAACGGGAACAACGAACGCCAAGGGCCGATTTATCACCGGTACGCCTTTCGCAAAGACGAACTTGCTTCAAAAAGACGTATTAGCGGGTGTTGAGTCCGTTTCGGGAACGATTGCGTTTACTCCGCAAAATAGATCCACTTTGAGGCTTGCCTATCTTGCAAATCCTGTTCTCGCAGCGGGTCAGGCTTGGCATATTCAGGACGAATGGTCAAGAGTTCATCAGTCTGTCGTCACGGCGGGGGATGTTTGGTATCGCCGCGCATCATTCCCGTTCCCTGCCCCTGCGTGGCTGTTTTACAACCAGGTGACGAGTTACGGCGACGTTAAGACGGCTCGAATGTGTTACGCTCCTATAGATGGGCGCGTTTATCTGTTCATTGGGAGATTGACGGCGGGAGTTTATAGCACCTACGTCTGTTATTCTCAGTCTCACGGTCAGGATTGGAGCACCCCGGCACTTTATATGGCGAACGCACTCGGAGCAACCCCGGTTATAGATCACGACGGCTATTTTGTCGTGACGTTCTTCAAATACAACGCGGGCACTTCGGGACCCGGTACACAATGGATCACGAAAGGGCTCAATCCAACATCACTCCCGGCTCCCTATCAGATGGTCGATTCGACTAACACGGCTATCCAAGTTGCCGATGGTGGATGGTCGAACGTAGTGCCCGGCGATACAAACCAGAACCCGCTAACATGGTCCCCAACGATCAACGGGGAAACCGATCCTTCGCTTTGGTATTCGATAGACGCTGACCGCAAGACGTGGAGTCGATTCTAGTCTCCGGGTCCGCGTGTAGTTACCGACTTCTTGTATTCGATGGAGTCAGCGGACCCGCATCTGGTAGCCGCCTCCCGTTTTCTGCGAAGTGCGTTATAAACCTAAGACGGGTGCTAACTTGGCGCGAATATCTGCCAACTCAGGATCATCAAAAGATCCAATCTTCCCGTCGTCCATTCTGTCCATGACGAGTTCCATTTCGGATTCTGTTAGGTGAGACAGTAGCCAAGCAAAGTTCGCCTGATCTTCTACGGTATTGGACCCGTAGCAATCGAACACCTTGGCCGTAGGCGTTTCTGTGGACCGGTCCATTTCGTGAAGAGATTCGCGGATGGGTGCCTTTAGGTCATAGTTTCCATACCGCTTGCGAAGAACAGACATTGCGCGATTTGCGGCATCCTCTCTGAGCGCATCGGGCGCTAATGATGAACCATTTGATCCTTCACCGGTAAGATGTTCTCCCTTAAAAGAACGTGCTTTTTGGATGGCCATAGCTCGTTCAACAGGACTCATGCGCGACCTATCATCAGCGGCCCATGTCCATGATCGCCGGTTTCTCAACTGTTCGCTTTGAGTCGCCCAACGGCAATTTAACGGCTCATAGTTGCCGTCCTTGTTGATCCTGTCAATAGAATAGTGCTCACCGGGACGTGGACCCATGTCTTGATAAAAGGCCTCAAAAGAGTCTCGCCATCGGTCGCAAACAGTTATTCCGCGCCCTCCGTAATGCTTGAAAGATGCGCAGCGAGCATAATAGCATCGGTACCGCATGTTCTTCCATGTGGTGTACTCTGGGAGGTATTGCCTGTTCGGGACAATACCGAAAGCTGTCACAACGCCTTTGCTTCGCTTTTCGGGTGCGTTCGAAATGTCCGAATCACGAAGGATGCATGTAGCGGTTTGATCGGGTTGCGTGTACCCGGATTTCTCAGCGCGCAAGTCACGCTGCCTTTGGTTATAACATGAGCGGCAATAGCAACCACCGTGCTTGCATCTGGGCGCTGAATTGCACCCAATACATACCGATCCAGACGGACCCTTTGCCCCGCGCAATCGCAATCCCGATTTCTTTCGCTCACGGTACTCGGCGTTAATCTGACGAGAGCACTCATCGCAGTAAGACCGTCCGCCGTCGCGCTGCCTAAGATTGCATTTGCCGCAAAGTCCAGGCGGTTTACTGCTCATCGACGCGCCACTGTCCCAGAACGATAATGAGCCCACCAAACTTCTTTCTTTGGTAGGTAACGAGTGCCGTTCCTTTATCACCGAGTTTCTTAGCGTTCTCCTGAGACTCTGCAAGCGTGATCGGCGCGGCTGGTTTGCCGTCCCAAATCCAACTCTTCCCGGATGAATCCCGACTATGCGCTTCTGCCGACTCGGGCGTATCGTAGATTAAACGCCAAGATCGGCGACGGCCAGTAAAGCGCCACGCAAACTGCCACCACTTCTGGGGTGAATCTAACCCGTCGCAAGCATAGAATGTCTGTTCCATATAAACCTTGGGTGCAGTCTTAGGAGTTTAACCCTCTCTCTCCGAGCTAATAAGGCTCGGCCTGACTATCGGCCAGCCGACTGCTGGTATAATAGTATCACGGTGTAGATACAAAACGCAATAGAAAAAGAACAAATCAAGAAAACAATTCCACGATCTCAGCGTAAGCGGAAACAGTTCAGTTTCAGCATGACTCAGGAATCCTACGACGCGGCTAGTGCCCATTGCAAGGATAGGAACATCAACATGAGCCGTCAAGTGGAATCTCTGATATTAAAATGGCTCGCTGAATCTTGACCACCCGCCTAACCGAAACTCCGGTTTCGGCAGACCCAGCGGGAGAGGAAAAGCATCGAGCGAAGCGAGTAAATTCTCAGTGGGCTTCAAATGTCGTATCCTTACACTCAGTGGCTTACCGACTAACTTCCGATCAAACTCCAATACCGATAGGTCCGACTGTGGCCTATCTTCGGAGCACTTGCACCGATTCGACCACCACGGACCCGGTAGACGCTCCCTTTTCGACAGGTGATTTCGCAACTAATATCACTGAGAAGCTGAACCAACTTTTAGCGGTCGTGACGGTGATGGGATCTTATCCTGGGGGGACGTTTGGTGTTGCGTCGGGATTGAAGCTTTACACGGCTTACGATGCAGGAACAACCTATCAGCCGGGGGAATACGCCTCAAGTGGTGGCGTGACTTATGTTTGCATCCTAACCACGGTTGGACATGCGCCTCCCAACGGGACTTACTGGACAGTCACCGCTCTAGCGGCAGTCACGGCGCTAAATGTTGGCGTGACCAACGGTGTTGCCGTGGCCTTTTCTTCGCTAGAATTCGCGGGCGATACCCTAACCCTTCCTGACGCTACGTCTATCGTTTACGTTTGGCTAAAGCTAGGCGCATGGAACGCTCTAGGCAACTCGGCGGGAACGCTTGACTTTTCAACCACGATTACGCCGCCCGCGATGAACTCGGTTCTCATTGGCAACTGCACCACGGCGGCAGGCGTGATTACACCTGGCACGATTGACTACTCGGGCGTCATGGGACCAAACGGGAACCTTTGGCAACGCTTTACGAACGATGTCGCGGCTCCTGTTGATACTCCGTCAACCGACACGCTATTTGTCACGCACACGCAAGCAGGCTCTTTTCTTTGGGTGAACGGCGCATACCAGGCTATCGGGACAGCCACGACGACCGATACCACGGGCTCAACGGTTGCGCTTACTCCGACCGATCCATCATTAGTTCGAATCACTCCTACCGCGAATATTGATGTTTTGCTCTCAAATCCGCCTATGCCATTTCAGGTTTGGAACGGCGCAGCGGGGTCAACTGGCTACACGATCACGTTGAAGGACTATACGGGATCATATACCTACGCCGCGATCCAACCTGGCTATTATGCGGATGCCATTCCGGTCGTTGGGGGCGGTTCTCCAAGCCTTCGATATCCCCCGGTTATTTTCCCAGTTGATCCTACGACTTCGGTCTCAGTCATCGACTCAGGTGGCGCGGCGATTTCAGCCGGTACGGTCACATTCAATCTCACGAGTGGAGGCGGTCCTATCATCCTGGCCGAATGCGTTGTCGGACTCCCCGGTGCCGTCGTGGTTCAAGACTACAACGGAGTCGGAGTAACCCCGGTCCCACTAGGCACCGTGACTCAGGGCACTTTAACGGTGACTCTGTATTATCTCCTAACGAACGCTCCAGGCACTCATGCGGTCGTTTTCACCTACACGGGAGGCCCGAACGTGTATGTGATGGGCGTGTCTTTGGATGCTCCGGCATCGGTAGCACTCGGAACAGTTGGAACAGCAAACAGTGCGAGTTCCGCGTCAGCTAGTGTGCCCTTATCTTCTGCGCTGGGTGACCTTGTAGTCGATGCAATCCTCTCGCCGGGTGTTTTGACGTCTACCCAGACTTCGAAGGCCACAGGGGTAATTTCAGGGGATAACGTCGCTATGTCTGTTGCTCTAGGGAACGGTGCGACTGTAACGATGGGCTATGGTATCGCTCCTGCATCGGCCTATGCAATGGTGGCTGTAAATATGGTTGCGTAAACGGTGTAGAATAGAAAAACAGAAAGGGCCATCCGAAGATGACCCGATAGCCAAGATATTAAGGGTATCGAGGCCGACATAAGTTTACAGCTATGGAGGTCCCACGATGATTTCATCCCTTCTTATTGCGAGATGGCTTAAATGAGTCAGAACTCAGGCAATATCACGCTTGCCAACGCTAATTCCACATTGCCGATGACGGCTGGATCATATTTGCCGGTTGGCGGCGGTCCTGGTATCGGTGGTCTTATATTCGGTATCGCGAGTGCAGGCTATGTCGGACAGATCGGCGTAGCTGTTTCGATGGACGGCACGAACTTTACGCGAGTATTGGATTCGAGCATCACAAACACCAACGACGGGTCAACGGGAATCGCGGCGAACGCAACGGGAATTTATACCTGCCCGGTCGGGGCTCTCCAAGTCTTCGTTTACTTCGTTTCGTGGACATCGGGTTCCGCAACGATCACCGCCTCTACGGGCAACGGGAGCGGCATTCCTGGCGAAAAGGGTGGCGGGTCTAATGTTAATGCGACAGTCGTGGCGAACGCCCTCGGTACAGAGAGAACCGGCCAGGTTGTTATCGCAGTGACAGGCACAAGGGTCCAATTACCAAGCCTTGCGGCGGTAAACGGTGTTCTCGTTTCAGCCGGGCCAAGTAATTCTAATTTCACCAGCACAGCGGGGTCCATTGGTGGAACTATCGGGGGATCTACGGTCACGGATGCGACAGATGGCACCGGGAATGGATATGCGCTCCAACCGGGGCAATCCGTAGGTTTTGCCGTCGCTAACTCGAATGTCCTTTATGCGAATGGTGTAGCCGGTGACGCCTTTTATGTGAGCGTGTCGTAATGCCAATACCAGCAGGATCAACCGCACCATTTAACACCAAGTTCCTTTTGTCTATCAGCGTCGATTCAAAGGGCGCGAAAGGCGATGGAACGACTGACGATACGGTAGCGATTCGAACCGCCTTGGCTACAGGACTAAATGTCAATTTTACGGCTGGCAAGACGTACATTGTAAGCGGAGATCTCCGATCAACAACTGCGGGTCAATCCATCTATCTCAATGGAGCTACAGTCAAACTTGCTAGCCAGATCATCACCACAATCACGTCTCAAGTGAATCCAGGCGATACGGTCATTCAATTGACTTCGACCGCTGGAATGGTAGCCGGGCAATCATACAGTCTTCGACAAGCCGGTCTAATCAACTTTGCATTCCCCCGGTACAAGGCCGATGCGTCGGTAGTGTTCACGGTGTCTGGGGTTTCAACGACCCCAAGCGTGGGATCGACTTGGACTAACAGTACCTTTACGTGGACGGTTACGGCGGTCAGCCTCACTGGGTCGGCACCGACCAAATCAGGAACCGTCACGTGCGCGGGGCAAGGTCTAGGCAATCCACAGGCAAGCGGGCTTTTAACATTCGCTACCGGCACTGGCGACGCCACAATGACGTACTCCGCTTTTGCCGGGTCATGTCTTGGGTATGGCTCGGGCTACACTGCAGGAGCCGGACTTCCAACGTGTGCGGCTGGTGCAACCGGTGCAACAATCACCCCGGTTCTCGACGCGGCTGGTTCTGGCCGCATTACCTCCTACACTGTCGGCGGAGATGGATCTACAATCGTCTCTCAGCCTACGAATACCGCTACAGGCGGAACAGGTAAAGACGCGGATTTCCGTGTCTCAGCGGCCACTGTGGACGAGGCAGGCACGGCTCCTAATATCCTCTCGGTTGATTCATCGACTCAAGTGACGATGGATGGTGCCTTTACCGGTACGTTCGCGGTTGGATCTTCTTTCTACTCGGCATCCGATGTATTCGACCTTCAAGGAACGGGAAACCTTCTTCAGGGTCCCGGCACTATCGACGGGAACTATGCAAATTTCACTATTGGATCGTGGCAGAACACTTCGGCGGTGCGCGTCAATGCCAATAACTGTACGGTTCAAAACATAACTATCCAGAATTTCCCGGGCGAGGGTGTTGTCATTTACAACTCGTATAACCTCGTCAAAGGTGCCCGGATTCAAAACATCTGGGGCAACGGTATCCACTTCACGAACTCCGACCCGACGCTGGGCACGAAGGGCGACGGCGCTTGTAAGGTCACCGATTGTACGGTCATAAATTGTAATCTTGACCCGATGGTCGGCCATGCAAACGGCGGCATCATCTGGTCAAACAATGTCGCAATGTCTCTTGTGTCAAGTTGCTACGTGCGCGGTACGTCGTTTGCTGGACTTGGTTCGATTGACTCGGCTGCAAACTCTAACGTTCGGCTCACCGGGAATACGCTTAACCTTTGTTTAACTAACGGTGCTGACATTAAGCCCGGGAATAACTCCGATGAACCGGTGCAAATTGAGGTTGCTAACAATAGGTTCATAGACTGCGGCATGGGTCAGAACCAGGCCAGCATTATGATCCAGAACACAGCGGGCGGCACTGGACCCGCTGATGTGGTTGTATCTGGAAACGACATCATTTCTCCGAACTCAAAATCCTACGGCGTTTATATGAACCACGCTGTAAATGTCAGCGTAACCGGTAACGTGATGCACGGAACTGGCGCGGCGACAAACGCAACGGGCGTCGGCTGCTTCAATTCTTCCAACGTCACGATCTCGGGTAACTCGATCAACGGGTTTTCTAACAGCGCCTCGATTCAGACTTCTACAACGACGCTATTTAGCAACAATAGTTGTTTGGGATGCACCGCGTCAATTGCGATCAATGCGCAGGGCGGCAACAATCCTGGCACTGTAATTTCCGGGAACACCGTATCAAACGCTAATTCAAGCGGCACTGGCATCAAGGCCAACTTGAATACGCTTGTGATCGGGAACCACATCACGGGAACGACGGGCTCAACGAACGGTATATGGCTCGCTGGGAACGGTACAAGCGCAATCGGGAACACCATCGTCAATCCGTTCGCCGTGGGTGTTCTAGTCGATTCAGGCTTAACGGGCGTGACTGTTGCGAACAACAACATAGGATCGACGGTCGTCCAGGCATACACGTTCAACTCGACCGTAAATACCCAGGTTCAGCCGTTCCGTTTGGATGTTCTCGCCACGGCTAGCGGAGTCAACGGTAAGACGGTAGCTGGCACCTTGATCTACACGGTTCCTACCGGACGATCTCTAATTATCCAAAGTGCAATAGTCAGGTGTACGGCTGCAAGCGCGATAACGGTGGCTCCAACCGCAGGTATAGGAACAACAAATGGAGGATCGGAAATCTATGCGGCTACGCTCCTGACGGGCGTTACGGCAGCGGCGGCAGGGTACGAATTCGAGACGGTTGCGGGAGCTATTACAGCCTATGCAGCGGCTTCGACGGTGTACCTGAGCATTACGGTCGGTGCAACTGGGACATCTCAAACACTGGCATCTGAAATTATCGGATACCTCATTTAGCTTTCACGGGGAGTCTGATGCTAGTCTCCCCAATCCTCAACAATCAGACGGGCTATCTTTTCAGCTACTTGAGGAGTTGAAAACAGTAACGCTCTGTCGGGTGCTTTCTTGTTTGTATCGTGGATTACAAGCCTGCCTGTCTGACAAGATCCTGAACTTTGGACTAGATCGACAGCGACGAGCATTTGGTTCTTGGTGATGGCGCTAAAGGTTCTCATGCTTCTTCACCAAGAATAGCCGCCTTCAATTTCTATGATCGCAGCGCCTTCAATAATTCTGCTCGGTTGACCGAGGTCCCATTTAGATAATTGGTCATCAACCCAAGTAGGATTCTGTTCCATGTACTTAGCGTTAGATGGTCTTTGTGACGATTCTATTAAGTGATTATGGTAATTATCTCGGGCCATCTGCACCGCCTGTTCCAGTGATTCGGCGATAATCACCTTACCGCCGCCCCCGCTGCCACCTTCCATGCCGTAATCCCAAACAAATGCTTTATTCATGGCTACTGTATCCCTAGCTTCTGCTCGATACGCTTTAGGTGGGTCATTTCTTCTGACTCGGTTTTAGCCATCGCAAATAGAATCAACGTGGCCGCTACAAAGATTGCAGAAACGATAGCCCAGGTTCTAGATGCGGCAAATGGATCTTTTTCGTTCACTCTTCCCCCTTTGCAGTATCAGTAGGCATCTCGGAGTTTTCTCCAAAGGTAACACCAAGTCCGCACTTGGTTCCCGGTGGAATTCCCTCGCCGGGCGTCACGGTGTAAGACACAATTCTCTTGCCATCTTCTGAAAGCGTGGGGACAAAGATCGAGGGTTTTTGCCCTTTGCTGAAGTCCTCTACCTGCTTTGCAAATTCTTCGTCGCTTACGTTGGGATCGTGCAATTCGGCAAGTCTTTCGAGTGGATTTGGCTCCGATGCTCTTGTAGCTCGGATCTCGTCATAGGCGTCTTTGGAATAGGATTCTTCCCAAGCTGCTTCAGGTCGTGGACGACTCATAGGATGCCCACCGCTCAAACCTTCGTTGTAGCCTTCCATAAACGCATCCCGTATCAACTTCTGTATCTCTTCTCGTGTCAATTCCTTTTCCATTGGCGTGTTTTGACTCCTTCTAAACTTTAGGAACTCGGAGGCGTTGAATGGTTGGTCTGTCTCGCTCACTTGCTCCAACCTCCATCTAACTTGCTGGCGATAAATTCGGCAACGGCCAAAGCATCGGCGGGAGTCTTGAATTCGAGCACGATATAGGCACTGGCGAGTACACCCATCCTGCCGCTTGGGTAGATCGTGAACTCAACGCCATTCGCGGTAGATCTTTGGATTGATACGCCTATGCCGTGGCTCTTTTCCCAGCCATCCCAAGCCGACCCCTTTGCCCACTCTGGTCTCTGGTTCATGCTTGGACCTCTTCGGCTTTGATGAATGTCCACTTGCCATCAAGTAAGCAGTCTGTGTCCCCTTCCATGTCGTATCGCCCGATGATCTCAGCGGTAGGGTTTGGTCCGAGGAAGTAATCCTTGGGATCTGTCTCGTATTCAATCTCAACTGTTAATCGTATTCTCATGGTTCTCTCTACTGTGTTGGGGGGGGGAGGGGCTAGCCCTCGGATTCGGCGGCTAGTTCTTCGTATGTCAGGGGAGGCGAATCCTGATAAGCCTGATTCAACAGGTCCGCGAGTTCGCGGTAAGCGTCCCTGCTTTGGTCCTTGAGTCTTTCGTATTTCTCGGTTTGTGCCGCAATCTCGGCTTCTAGCGCACCTTCATATTTCCGAATGGATTCAAGACCTGTCTTTTTGGCAAGGTTGACAGGATCGCCGCCATAGCTTGTGTTCCGATGCTTAATCAAGAGCACATTGGCCGACCTGCGACCCACGTAAAGCGTCTTGATTTCGCCGTTCTTTTGGATAATCTTCATGGTCTCTTCTCCTTAGTTTGTAGTGGATGGGGTTATCGGGTTTCAGGTAGCCGACTGTTGGAACATTGGCATTGCCGCGACTTCTTCCAAAACCTTATCTCGTTTGGCTTTCGCGTCAGCTAACTGCCTTTCGACGGCTTCGACAGAGTTCTTGGAAGATTCAAGGATCTTGGCCTTCCATCGCTCACAGAGGTCGGGCGGCAACGTTGTTCCGATCTTTGGTGCCGATGATGCAAGGTTGGACAGCCAGTAGTCATTTTCTTTGCCGGATCGAACATCCTCGCAGTCTTGATTGAATAAAGCAATCGCCTTTTCTTGGGCCTCTTCCAATGAGACGCAGGGGATGATCTCCGTCCAAGAAGATCCCGAACCGTCGTAATACTGATTCACCCTCCAAGACAAATCCCCCTTTGACCGTCCAAATAGCGACAAGAGTTTTATGTCTCGCTCGTATGAGTCCTTCGATTTGAACGCTTCGTCAAAAGTTTCGACCGTGATAGATCCGTGACTACGCTTTACCGCATGGGTGAGTTTCCCGTCCAAGAAGTCCTCTAAATGCGAAAGAGCCGAATAGCGGTTAAACGTTGTCCTGCGCTTTTCAAATGCCTTTTCCTCATCTCGGATCGTCTTTCGGAGTTCCTGACATTGGTCGGTTAGCTCTTTCAGTAGAGTCAATTTATTCTGAACCGCTTCATCATAGATCGACGTTGGCGCATGAGCGAAAACCTGGTCTACTTCTGACAGTTCGTAAAAATGCTCCTCCTCTTCGTCGGTGTAAACACCAAACTTCACGCAGTGGCCCGATGCGCTCGGAGCGACATATAGGCACTTGCGACCATTGGCAGCAAAAACGAATTCCCCGGCAGAAGGGGTGAATGCTTGATCTTTCGGCATACGATCAATATACCACATGGTATGCCGCAATGTGTGGTATTATTTTGGCATGGCAAGACGAGATAATGAAATCGTGGTCAGGGTGTCGCCCGAGCAAAAAACCCAAATAGCTTACGAAGCCGAACGCGCTGGGGTGTCCATGTCGGCGTTTATGTTCCAGTGCTACCTTCAGCGCAAAGGAAAATCCTCTCCCTCCACTTCATCTACTAAGACAGGAGCGATGGAATGACTAAAAAAGAGGAAAGGGCAATCGAGCAAATCAGATTTCGCGCGGCTCTGAACTTGCCGCCGTTCGAGAAACCAAAGCAGGTCGAATGGACCGTGACTCGCGGAGAAAAGACCGCTGGATGGTTCCAGAACTCCTATTCACGGCGCGTTACTCTTGGTTGGTCTGACGGTATGAGTCATAACCCCGAATGCGCGTCGGTTCCGATGGGTCGCGGCTACGTCAGCGCTACGCAGGGCAAAGGCCAAATGTATGCAACCAAACTCGATGCGCTCAAAGCGATGCGATGGGAAGCAACCGAGAAGGTCATGCGCGAACTTGCCGAAATAGACGCGATGATCGAGGAAACCCAATCAGAGGTAACCCAGTGAGCGACCAAAACAGCCAACTAACTGAAAGCCAGATCGAAGCGACTCGAAAGGAGTTCCACGCTTACATAGCTTCGCTTCCTGCCTATGGACCTGAGCCACATTGGATCAGCTTCGGAAAAGACGGCCAATACTACTATGATGGCGTCAGGGTTATGTGGCGGGGCTGGCTCGCTCACGCTGAATCTATACAAGCGAGGTTAGACAAGTTAGAGAAGGTTGAGGATGCGGCGAAAGAATGGGCGGCATCGGCCAAAGAGATATCGGAATCCGAAACGGTGAGTAGCACTGAATCCGCATTTGTCAGGCATACAGCGTCTTATAGGGGGCTCATGGAAGCGGTAGATGCGTTTGATGCACGGGCTTCACGTACTGAGGAGATTGGGAAGGAATAAATGTATCCACTTTACCAAGACTTGCGCGAAAGGCTGGGCGAACCGCTTTGGCACGATCAGAACGGCGTGCCTCGTTACGCGCCATTTGAGCCGGATCTACTAGGGATTTATGACACTTGGGCATGTCTGTTCGTTGTTCAATGTCAGGCTTGCCGCCGTCAGTTCGATTGCGCAACTGGCTACGACTTGACCGGCGATATCTCCTGGATTCTTCGATCCTCTAAGGAAGAACTCGAAGATGGATTTGCTTTACGAGACGACGCCAACGCCATGATGGAGCGGTTCATGGCTTGGGGTGACGCGCCTTGGCACGATGATGACAATCAGTGCGCGGGTACGACCATGACGACCTACATCGTGGACATCAAAGAACTTTGGCACCGTTCGGATCGGGAGTGGCAGAGAGTCGAAATCAGTGACGGACTGATGATGAAATTCTGCGAATTTCCCGATGAGGACTAACTATGCGCACTATGATTACCCTCGTTTGCGAGCAGTGCGGGAAATCTTTTGAGAGAAGGAAGGCAGAGCAGGATTACCGCGACAAGAACGGCGTAACTATGCGCGTTATGTGCTCTTTGCAATGCTCGGCTGATGCTCGCAAGAACGGAAAGACCGCCGAACAACGGAAAGCGGAAAAGGCCGAATACGACCGCGTGTACCGAAAGCAACCGGAGATAGCCAAGAAACACCTTGAAGCCACCAAAGCCTTTTGGAAGTCCGACGCGGGTAAGGCCAAGCGCAAGGCCCGAATGCACCTACATATTGAATACTGCGCAAAACCTGAATACAAGGAGAAAAAGAAGACCTACGACCAACAATACCGAGCCGAACGAATGTACGGGCCAGAATTCGCGCCAGCGTTTCTAGCCCTGCTGAACCTCGAAACTGAGATTGATAGCCGAATGACCAATCACGAAATCCGGCTACTCAACGGGACATTCAACAAGAAACAGGAAAGACGACGGGATTATGAACGAATTAACAGCTACGACATTGAAGAACGCCCTTTGGGAGACATTGAACGGGATTAAAGACGGGACAGTACAGGCTGCGAGCGGTGACGCGATTGCAAGCCAAGCCCGCGAAATCCTTCGAACCGTCAAAGTCCAGTTGCAAATCTGCAATCAGGCAAAGCGGTCGGTTCCGCTTGAAGTCATTACCTTCAGCGAGAAATAAGTCTCTCTCACCAACAGAAAAGCCCCTGACGTAACAATCAGGGGCTTAACCATTTCAGAGGCTAGAAACGAACCTCAGACGGCAGGAACGCCGGTATGTGGCGCTTTTGGACTCACCGCAAGAACCAGATCCGCGAACGCCTGTCCAAATGCTTTGTTTGCCGCTTGTGCCGGAGCAAGATCCGCGCCCGTGTGCTTTACGAGTGCTTCGAGATTCGCCTCGGAGATGACGACGTGGTTCGCAATGAAGTCGTGGCCCTTTCCTTCGAGTTCCGTGATTTCGATGGTTTCGAGGACCGGCAGAATTGCGTCTGCTCCAAGTGCTGATACGATTACGCTAACCCAACTCATGAATTGTTTGCTTCCTTACCTCGGCGTCCCGAAGTGATTGGGAGTTTACCGAATAGGAACGCCGCTTCCTCTTCCTGTTGAGTTTGGCGGCGTTCTGATTATGGGCTGTCGCTTAAGCTATGCTTCCCGAACTGTAACAATGACTTCTGACTTGAGCATGGCTACAGTATTCTCGAATGCTCGCTTCAACAGATCGGGCGACAGTTCCAACTGATAGACTTCGCCGGTTCGCGCCATGCCCGCCATCACGCAGTCAGCAATGAACGCTAGAACGTCGATCAGATTTACGTCGTCACGAACACCGTCAGCCATTCCAAGGTGGTGTCGGTTGAGTTGGCGATGCGCTTCCCACCAAGTGGTTTCTTTGAACCCGGTCACAAAGTCGTGATGGAAGCCGTCGATATCCGTGATCTTATCGAAGTCATGGACACGCTGTTCCTCTGCGATCTTGTTGGAGAAGAACTGTAGGGCTTGCTGAACGTCCCCGATATGTTGAACAGAACTCGCTAAAAGGGTGTTCTTTGAGACGTTCGCAAAGTCGCACGATCTAGTATCGGCGGTTTCGCTTTTCTTGATGACGATGGGCATGATATGTCACTCCTATGCGGAACAATGCTGGAGTGACCCAACACTGAACCGCAAGTACAGGTTACCGCAACAGATAGAACCCAATCAACGCAACCGCTGCAAACCAACAAAGCCAGATCGTGAACACCTCCCAATGGTCTACTGCATCATCACTTAGGTTCTGACTCATGGTGATTTACAAAAGAGGCCGCAACTCCGGGGGAAGCGCGGCCCAAGATTGGAAAAAGATTTACTGACTTGCGGTTACATCATACAGCAAAAGACCGCTCCGATTTCTCAGAACGGCCCTAAGCTATGAACAGTAACCACTGACACCCAATACCGCGTCGATGTCAATTACAGCAGAATTTGGGACTGAGTGAACTTGGTTCTTTCTTTGCCAATCCGCTAAGATAGATGAACGAAGCTATGAGTCCTTCACAGATCCTCTACTTTATCTTCCTTTCGGGGCTCATTGGTGCTGCTTTTACGTTATCTGCCCTTTGTCACATTGGACTGAAAAGGATCAAGTACCGGCAACGTCACATTACAGAAGCAAAAGCTTCGCGACTTGAAGAGATTAAAGCGGCTAAACTAATGACCGAACAGTTGCTTAAAGTCGTCGCTAGGGATGGCCCGGTACATCAATGAACCTGAACTTCTCACAACTTCTGCAAGGGTCAATCCTTCTGGTCGTCGGTGCGTTGGTCGGGATCGGCGTCAAGGGTCTGAACGATATCTCAGCCGTCATTAAGCATCAGTTCGCAGATCAGGAACTCGACAAGATTCGAGATAAAGAGGTGGCCGACTTGAAAGCGCTTGTAATGTCTCTGATTGATGAGAAGAACTTCCAAAGAGGCCGAGAAGCCGGTATATCGGAGTCAAAGCATGTCTAGGACAGACAGAGAAGATCCCTCGATCAAGGGCCTCTTAATCGCCATTCTGGTGGTTGCTTTGTCGTTCACGGCTATCTGCGCCTATGGTGTCAACGTGGCTGTAAATATGCCACCTCCAGCGAGTGCGCAACAAATGGCGGCGCTCGAATCGGCTCTTCGTCAGAAGGTTGACGACGAGGTTAAGGTGCTTAAAGAGCGTTCGAATCAGGATCATGCGCGGTTTGAAGCCGATCACGCTATGATTGTTAAATTCACCGACACTGAGGTTAAGTTTAACCATGACGTGCTAGTGAAGTTGGGTACCCTGCGGAAATAATGGGGAACACGCTTGCTGCCTACATCGCCGGGTGCCTGAACACTCAATCAGGAACCAACAATCATTCGCAAACATCAGTTCAAAGCGACTTCGATGGCGTTGATCCTGATGGGCTGAGCGATCTTCAACTATTGGCCGACTACATCGCCGCGTTGAAGCTCCAGATCCCGGATCATTAGGCGGCGTTATTCGTATGTTCCCTACTCAACCGGTGCGTCTTGTTTCCAGGGTCCGCGTGTACCCTTCGACATCTTGTAATCACGGGAGTCAGCGGACCCGCATCTGGTAGTTGCCTACCGCTTTCTGCGAAGAGGCGTATAATTGGAGTATGGGGCTACTCAAGGTTTTCATAATTTCGTCTTATCGGAGACTCACGATGAGTTTGTCCCGATGGAGTCAGGATGACGTTTCGTGCGGGACCCTTCCGAGCCTAAGCGAGAAAGACGGGCCGATAAGATCAATTTATGAAGACCGGCCTCGTAGTTGCCTGAGCCTACAAGACGGGACCGAAGGTGCCGGGGCGGTTAGCGGTTTATCCCAGATTCCTGCGCCTGAGTCTTTGGATGAGGCGGTGGCCTTATACAAGGCCCGCCACATCGTAGAGCAGATCGAGGGTCCATATGTCCCGTTCTCTTGGATGACCCCCGAAATGAAAGCACAAATTAAACGCGATCTCAATCAGGGTTACCAGACAATGCCGTTACCTTAATTCTCTGGGACACCTCATTGAGAATGATTACAAGATCTCCGGTATCTCCGCTTATGTACCACTCCTGTACTTGGTAGGTCTGACCCGAGAATTCAAAAATGATCCCCTCCGGTGGCAGCGTATCTAGTTGTTTAACGGCAAGCGGAACGAGTGATACGGAACTGCTGTCGATGTCGTTCAGGTCGTAAAAGTACGCCTTGTATGGTGTCTTGAATAAGACTGGATCTTTCCTTCCGATTGCGGCCATTTTTTGAAGTGCTGCGTCTCTGTTCATTTTTCTAACCTCCGGCTCTCCCCGTTCTGATTGGCGTTAGGCGGGGAAGCCACTTGCATCCCCGGTCACTTGCCGCAAAAGGGGATGTCCATTACTCTATTCGTGAAGTAGGCCCCGACCGTATTCGCGAAGCATTAGGCTACTGACTGTGTTCCAGTGGCGTTCTGCCATCGGTCGGTAGGATTCGCAGCAAAACAAGAATGCCACCATGCGAACGCCATTGCCGATGCCTATTACTACCGATCCCGCCTTCGGGATCGTTTGATCCTTGTGCGCTTCGCACTGATTGTTGTTCATCAGAGTGCGCATGTATTGTGTGGCGGCACTTGCCATCTGATCTCCAACTTTGTCCATGTCCTTGAGATCAGTCGAGTCGGGAGGCTTCGTAATCATGTTGATTGATGGGTACGGACCGATAGATGGTCCTGGATCTAGTCCAAGGGCTCGCATAATTGAACCAGCCGTAGCGCCGGGTCCGAATGCCTTGAATCCAATGGGCTCCACCCTACGATAAGGAGGTAAGCCGCCGTTCACTTGTCCCCCTTGCGCTTTGGCGTTGGATGCTCTTCATGGCTAGATCCACCAAGAATGGAAGCAGCGAGTTTCTTTGAGATGGCACTCGACTTATCGTTAGAGAGCACATGGGACGCAAGGGATCGTATTTCTTCCGAATGATGAGGTGGTATTTTGTCTTTCTTCATTTGCTTGTCCTGCCTAGTGCCAGGGACAATAACGAGAAAGGTCTTGCGAGTCCAACCTTGTTCGGCTATAATGAACATGCCGAAGGGGTAACCCCCCTGATGTTTGAAGGGGCTCGCGATCCGTTCAAGTTTTTGCCTTGGTGGAGACTCAGTGCTAGATACACTGGGTCTTCGTGCTTTTAGGCATCCTCAGTATACGACAGGTTTACCGGTTTACTGGAATCCTTCTGTCTACGTATCCGCCAAATCTTGTATAGCGTTTCATGTGGCTTTGGCGAGGTAGCGTTATTCGGTGGACACCGATGCCTACCGCGCACTCTGCGATCTCCTGGGCCAATACCCAGAATGGCGACTACGTCTAGCGAAAGCGGACGCAAAGCTCGGTCCTTGGCGCGATGAGCAGGATCTGACCCGATCTGAGGACGTTTTGGTGACCGTGCTCAAGCATGAATACGAGCAGGTGCGAGGGAAGTCCTTAGAGCTACAGGTAGCGTTGTTCGTGGCGTAGCGCGGTCAGTTACTTAGTATTCCGCCTATGATCACGCTCTAGTAGCGATGGATTAGTGCATCGGCGCATCAGATTTCACTAGACGCGGTGGGTAAGCTTGCGTCGTGTCGTCTGCATCAGATGTTGACCGAAGTCTTGTCATGTCGTCTCTGACGCCGCCTCCTGAGGATCGTGGCGCGATCAGACTCATTGCCACGATGAGTGAAAAGCAGTTTGCTACCTTCTTGACTGAAGTTCGAGACAGTCCTCCATCTTCTTCTTTTGGTCCGTCTGTGAATCGGCTATTGGCCCTAATGCAGGACTTTAAACCGGAGGATATTTATTCTCTTCTTTCTGCGACTGTCTCGATGACTAGCGTTATGCAGCTGCGCAACCTTGGCCCGGAGCAGTTTGTGGAAAGTATCTTGAATGGTATGGCCGATACTGAAGACGGCCAGCTAACCGCCCAAGAGATCAAGGTAGTTTGGAGTCGTCTGCCATCGCTGTTGTCGCTTAAAAGTGGAGTTGGAATGGTCTCTAAGGTCTACAGTGTCTACGCAGACCATGATCGAATATACCGAGACTCAAGAATACTCACGGACATTCGCCCTGTTTTCACAGGAAGTCCCGACGAAGACCCATCTCAGTTCGTATTGATTCATATGCTGAAAATCGTGTTTCAGCAAGACGGAGCAACAAAGGAAAGCTTCTTCGCCATGGACTCCGCCGATATTGAGGGACTTGGTGAGGTGCTTGACCGAGCAAGGGCAAAAAGTAGTACTCTAAAGAAGCTGTTGAAAGAAAAGAACTTGACCGAATTCGAGGTGAGTTGACCCCGCATGATTTTAAGTTTGCCGGTTGATGCAGTATCAAGGGATTGGAGCGACAGGAGAAAACTCGGAGGGAAGTGCATCTCGAGTTACGAGGGCCCGTGGCGTCCCACTAAGGTGGCAAAGCTACTTGAAGTTCAGTACGTTCCAGGCAACTTTGTTAATCCAGAAGTTCAGCGGATAGTTAAGAAGGCCTCAACCGCCTATATCTCAAAGCCGCGAGCAGCTGATGTCTCGTCCGAAGATTTGGCGGACATTGCTCTGCAATCGATTCTTAGCGAGTTTGAAGGCATGTTTCAGCAAGTTGATGCTTTTGCTGTGAATGCTGATTGGAATATCGGGGACATGATTGCAAGCGTTGCCGAATTATTCCCAAAGAATGCAGACAGTCTTGGGGGATTGGTGCTGAATGAGTCAGAATTAGAAGCTTCCGTCGCAGAGGATGATGAGTTCACTCCCGGTTAGTTGCCCCGAGTGGCATGATCAGACTCGCACAAGCGAGGAAAAATTGGTCTTTATGCGCTTATACAAGCGCGTTATAGAAGTAGATAGTTCAAAGTCCGTCACTCCGTCGGCAGTGACGGAGTGGCACGGAATAGCATTTAAACCATGCGTCCCGGTGCCGTACTACGCAGGCAACACAAGACAGGACGATGCTTCTCGGCCATGCCTAATGCAAAACGTTGCAGTGCGGGTTTGGAGCGGCAGCGTCCCGATTACTCTCATGCAAGGACTTCATTTCCAAAAGGTCCCGTCGAACCTTCGATCGGTTCTTGAAGAAGGTACGAAGAAGATCTCTGACTACCAAAAGGCATATCCGAAAATGAACCCGGACCAGAAGGTCAGGACTCTCGCTCTAATAACGGCCCAAACTGTCGGAAGATTTAACACCATCCATCCTTTTTTGAATGGAAACGGACGGATGGGAAGACTAATACTTAAGGCTTACTGTGCTCGATTCGGGATACATACGAGAATGCCAAGCTACGCTCGACCAACACCGAATGACGTGTACTGTCAGGCTATGAGCGATGCGAGCAAAGGCAATCCAGCCGCGCTCGCTGCCCTATTAATTGCGTCAATGTACGAAGCGTCGACTAAATCGAAGTAACTTTCGGGGCCCGAATAGAAGTGCGGCCTTGTAGTCGCCGCCCTCTCCCTGTTCACCTCAACCCTGTCCCAGGTCCGAAGGGAACTACCCGCTCCCCGTGCAAGGCGTGCTCGGCTTGCCCGAGTCGCCGCGCTGTGAACCTTTCTTCGAAGGAGCATTTATTCCGGTTCCGAATTCAACGAAACTCCGGTTGAGGCGAAAGGGCTTCATAAAAAGCTGGTTATGCGAAAGATGGTCGTGCTTTTGTATAACCACGATTATGATAGCCTGTTTTCGTAATCGAGGACCACCCACCGTACCGAAACTCCGGTTTCGGCAACCAACGACGGACAGCAGCGACCGAGCGAAGCGAGATTACTCAACCGGTGGAGGCTCAATCGGGATGCCGTCGCAAACATAGAAGAGGATCTTGCCTTTCAGTGCGGCGGTTTCTTCCAAGTAGAGTTCACAGGCGAACCTATCGGCGGCGATCCTAGCAAGTAACTTCTTTTTAGCTTGGCTCATTCTCCCGAATGGAACATCTACCACGGCGCTGGCAAAGGCAATAATGACGGCTACGGGGACCGTGTAGAGGCAAGACGGGCATTGTCCGGTTGATCGTTCCACATTGAGAGAAACGCGCGTGAGGGACGATTTAAGCAGACCTTTTGGTAATCTTTGCGGGTGAAGTGCATCATCCCGTCGACCTCTGAATATCCTTGGCCTCTGTTCCATCCGTTCGATGTGACCAAACCAGAGGCGTACACGAAGGAACTCGAAAAAGCCGGTGTAGTTTATGGACTCGGATCAAAGGTTCCGCACCTCGGCTGCGATTTGGTGGATATAGAAAAAATCGACTGCTCGGGCTTCGTTCGGGACTGCCTCTATCGAACGCTTGGACGGCCTGCGGATTTTGACCTACCTGACGGATCGGTTCAGCAGCATGAATACTTTGAATCGCACGGCTTCAAAAGAAGCACTCCCGCCGATGCTTTGAACAAAGACGGGATATTTCGGATTGCCTTTTTAGATCCAAAGGACGGCGGCGGGATCGGTCACGTCCTATTGATTTTCAAAGGGTTCACGTTCGAGAGCCACGCCCATCACGGGCCAGGATCGCGTCGGTGGATGTCAGAGCCTAAGTGGATGAGCCTAATGCAGATTTACGTCGTATCACGGGTCTGATCGAACAGCACGGTAGAGAGTTTGGGAGCACGCTTGTCCAACTCTTCGTTCACGATACGGCGAATCTCTTCGATACGTGCCTCTTCTTTGCGCTGTGCTGCCGCAGCTTCGGTTATGCACTGGTCACATGGGCGAAAGGTGTCTCCGTATCCCGTGTGGGTACCGTGCCTACAATATCCAACTCTAGCCATGTTATTCACCAAACAATTCAGATTCGAAGGCCACGGAAAAACGAGCGTGTCATTCGACGATCTTGCCGATTGATTGGACGATTAGGACAAAGCATCATAAAGCCTCACTGCATCCTGAATGTCCTTGACTCCCTTTCGACCGATGCCAGGGATTGAGGACAACGTAAGCCGGTCGGCACTTCGAACGGCTTCGACAGTAGCAAGCCCTTTCGACTTGAGCCGGTTCGTTGTGAGTGTTCTGAGCCCCAAAACCTCGATCTTAACCGCTTGAATCTCGTCGGGTGACTTGATGCGCTCGGGATTCCATATCCACTCGTCAGGTGCCGAACAAAAGCCGGAAGCCCCTTGCAACAAAACGAGTCTCCGTGACGGTGAAACGAGGTCAGCGATAAGCCAGGACCCGATTGCATTTCTCACCCAATACTGGCCCGGTTCCGTTGGAATTCGCGTCGTCGTCATCGTTCGACCTTCGGAACAACTTCCAAATAGTCATAGCGGATCTTTGCGGTTGGTGCCTTTTTGATCGCCGCGTCTCTCAATCTCATGTCGTGCGCAACCTCAACGACGCCTAGGACAGTTGTGACCAAGCCAAGGCCGTTCCCAACGGTTGCGCTGACGATGTACCCGTAGTCGGTCGTTTTCTTTGCCGCAGGTTGCTCTTTTGCCTTGGGCTTGGGTTGCTCTTTAGGCTTCTCGTTTCGAGTCAGGAACCGCAAGAACGAACCACAACGCGGGCAATAACCGGCGATATGCGGACCTCGGGGCGCTGCATCGCACGTATACCGATCAATCAGGCAAACTCGACACCAAGCAACCTCGTCAAGAGGCCATTCCCAACCGCTGATCTTTTTGATATCCTCGGGGTTGACGTAGGTGATTTTGGGTTGCGGAACTTTGCTCATGCGGGTACGTTCTCCCTTTGCTTGTCTGCCAACGCTTGACGCGAACGGTCGAAACTTGCCGCATGTCGAACGCATTCGCAATACTCGCAAGTCGTTCCCGCTGGCGGTGCTTCTGTCATGCCAACCATAGCCGCTAATTTCCTCAGATAGCCTTGAAACTTCACTCTATCGACTTCGATAGGGGTGTAAGTCAGTTGGCCCGTCAGAGAGGCTTGATGGCCTTGAATGTCGAACTTCTTTGGCGTGTACCAGCAGATTCCGAGCATGGTTACTTCTTTCGGTTCGCCTTTGGCCGGATTCTCCAAGCAGTATTGATAGCCGTGGACCTGGCGCTCAAACTTGCGCATCTTATCTTCGTTCTGCTCGGACGCCTTGAAGTCGGTAACCAAGATCGTGTCATCTTCCAAGACTGCCATTTGATCTAGGTAGCCGCTGATAATGAGGGTTGCGCCAAGATCGTCATAAACGATTGGGGCACTCATGATCCTCAATTCTTGCCAGATGTCGTCTTTCACTTCATCAATGAACGTTATCGTCTGCATGTCGGGACGAACCACCCGCGAAACCGGCAAGTCGAATGACCGCAAAACATCGACGTTTACCGTGCGCTTCATGGCCCGGTCGATCTCGCCAAAGATCTTCGGATAGGCTTGCTTTGGGCTCTGTATCTTGTTAATCTTGCGCCACCAACAACGACCGCAAACGTCGGATAGGTAGGCAAGATCTGATGGTGAGACGTAGGCGATTCTCATACTGACAACCTCTTTTCAGCCACAGCATACAGGTCCTCTTTCGATTTAGCGCCGCTTGCTTTGGCGTCTGCTTCGATCTTGGCGCGGTCGTAGCCTTCCGAGTCGCACCAGATAAACCAGTCCTTCTGTTCATCGTCGGTCATGCCCAACAAAGTCAGGAACGGAATCTCGTCCCCTTTGCCGTTCTTTGGCGTCTCTACGCCCATCTTGCGAGCTACACGCTCGGTTCGCGTCTCTGTGGGCTTGTCTAGGTCTGTCCACTCTGCCGGGATTGATTCAGTATCGGCTAACTTCTGATCGCCGGTATCGTTGGCGTCGTCGTAACTCATACCCTTTGCGAGTTCCTTCGACTTGGGAAGCCTTTTGCAAAGTGCCTTAACGACCTTGACGCATCCCATCTCTGCGTAGTTTTCCGACCACGGCGAGAACTTTCCGGCTTTGACCGCTGGATTCATGTTCTTGAGTCGGTCGATTTTGTTCCGAGTGAAAACAAGAAAGATTTTTCCACCGGTTACCAGTTCAGCGACCGCGTAGACATGGGTCACGTCCTTGTCAAGTTCCGTTTCGTCAAGCGGCTCATGATCCAAAATTGGATGCAAGCCGTAACGGTATTTGAACTTATCAGCCTTGTAAACAGGGTGCCAGTTCAGAGACTTGACCAAAGAGGAACGGTAAGCAAGTTCCGCGAATCCGTAGGCCGAAACCTGCAACTCGCATTCCCACACGCCTTTATTGTTGCGAGGGACCAAGTAGGCATGATTCAGGCTTGAGCCTACTTCCAGGTTGATCTCTGCCGACATAACGACGGCCCGCGCGAAACTCTGCCAAGCACATTGCTTTAACAGCGGGTTGCGATCCACGCACACCATAGCCATGCGTTGAAGTCGGTCGGGATCAATGAGGTTGCCAGCTACAGCCCTGATGGTCGGCATGTTCTGCTTGAGCCCGTTTAGTAGCCACTTTGATTTGTCTTCGGTTGGTTGTTCTGTTTGTTCTTCGTTTGCCATGTCAAATTCCTTTCTTAAAAGGCAGTCTTAGTGATCGTTGACCGTTCTTGTTTTCGCGCCAGGTCACGATTCCTGCCGTGGTATGAACGCCTGACGCTTTCCCGATGAACTCGCGGAAAACGTTCTTTCGCCGGTTGATTTCCGCTTCCAACTGTTCGGCTTGGGCTTGCAGTTCCGCGAATCCTTCAACCTCTTTTTCGATGTCAGCGTTGGAGTTCACGAGAACGTCGTCAGGGGATCGGTACATGTCGGTAACGATCTGTCGGTCAATGTCCGCGCCCATCAATGGCGGTGGAACATCGGCCAAAAAGTGATCGAACCAGAATGACCGCGCATCCTCAAAAGCACGGGTAGCAATCGCTCTAGCAGTGTCCGTCCAAGTGAATTTGAAAACCTTGAATTCCGAGTTGCCGATCAGTACGGGAAGGTATCCGACCTTAGCGCCGACGAGGCTCATTTCATAAAGAGATTGAATTAAGTACTCTTCTTTAACTTCATCGGTACCTGACTGTCCAAAATCACCACTTGCGTACTGTCCGCAAGTTTTACATTGGATATTCGCCAATCCTTCGGGAGAATCCCAGAGGTAGTCCGGGTTACAGCCCAGGAAGCCGTACTTATGGTGCCGGGTCAATTCGCCCTTTCGAAGATCCGAGAACGGGATGCCCACATAGTCGGCAAACTCTTGAGCAACCAACGGTTCAAGCATTCGACCGACCTTCATTGGCAGGTTGTCTTCGACCGTCACGAGTCCCTTTTTCACCATGAATACGTGCCTTGGCGTACTCCACTTCGACATGCCGCAAACGGCAGCGATCTCAGAAGCTCCCAAATATCCCTCGATTGGATCATTGCGAACTCTCAGCCATTCGGCTCTTACATCTTCCTCTCTCACTCCTATAGAACTCATGCCGCATCCTTTTTGTTTAGTGCTTCGATCAAAGCATCAGCGTGAATTACTGCCTTCGCCGCGATGTCTTGTGATGTCCAGCAAGTGTCGGATCGGGCACATAGACCCTGCATTGCAGCCATTGCGAAAATCTCCCGTGTGGAAAGTCCGCCGCAAACTCCAGCAACAGGGAAAGCTGAGTCGTCACATGCGGTTCTCATGGGTTCACCTTCGAATCGTCAGGTAGTCGCGGAATGATGTTGGACAGATCCACGGCGGTTTTCGGGTCGATCTTGCCGCAGGTCAAAAGGTAGATCGACGCTTGCACTAAGCCGGTTGTACGTCCTCGCTCAAACATGGCGTCGGAAAGTTCTTTGGTTATTTTAGTCAGTTCGGTGTTCATGTTGTTTGTCTGTTTAGTGGGAGAAGAGAGCGAACGCGAAGTAAATCACGGTCGGCGGTAAGGTCACAGCGAGAACCAGAACCCAGATCGGATACAGTCTCGCGGGCTTCGAAGTCGTTTGAAGTAGTCGCGTATTTCTCGCGTACATTGGAACGTTGGTTGCCGTTTCGGGGTTCATGTCGATGTCGTGGTCTGGGTTCATGCGAGCACCTTTGATCGTTCGTATTCCTTGAAAGCGGCCAAAACGATTCGATCCATTGCCGCTTCGACTAACTTGGTTTGCGACTCAGAAAACTCGGCAATATCCGAGCAATCTTCTTCGTCCAAGTCCTCAAGATCGAAGTCAGGGACCGGCAGTCCAAAGAAGTTTCGAATATGCTTGGCGTAGTTACAGCCGCCATTGTTGTAGATGTCGTAGTAGTAGTTCGATGCGACCCGAAAGTTTTCAAGCTGCGGCGTCGAATCCGAACACGGGCCTTCGGTAGGTACAAGCTTGTCGAGAACATTCGCCTTGGCTTGATGCTTCCCGTTATGGAACCAATACGTCTTGTTCATGTTCTCTTTGCTCATACGGTCACTTCCTTGGACTCCTGAGCCTCGGCCTTGGGCGAAAACTGTCGATCCATGCCTCTCCAAATCTCGTCAGTGCAGCCTTTCGAGTAAGCCAATTCCAACGATGTGATCAACATGCTCCGGCTGATATTGAACTGTCCGTCCTCGATGGGCTTCAACGAATCCATCACTTCGGCTACTGCTTCTTCGCGTGTTCTGATCTTCATGTCTAAACCTCCAACTCCTTATCAAAATCTGCCTTGCTGATCTCGATTCCGCTTACGGGGAACCGGTCAAAAAAGTTCATGGGGATCTCGTCCTGATGCCAAACCTTAGAGCATCGGAGAATGGTCCCGTCTGTCAATCGGTAGAACTTATCGAAGATGCTTTCCTGTCCTCGTGTCGTTAGGATCGGCTGGCAGTGGCATCGTCTACCGCCTAACTTCTCGAACACAACGCCAAGATGCTTTGAACTCAGAACTTCTACCCAGTAGTCGCAGTGGTAACAGAGTCCGAACGTTGCGAGTCTTTCGGGAACGTCGAATCCGTAGTTGTAGCTGATCGGTTCGCCGCATTCGACGCAGTGAATAGGTCTTGCGGTCTGTTCCGTTGTCGGCGTTTCGAGTGTTGCGCTGGTAGGCATGGGTTGATTATAGCGCGTTCTTGTACGATTGTGTAGAGTTTCGTAAAAATATCTAGGAAATTGTAGAGAATCATGGTAAAGTCTATCCATGCCAAGAAAAAGAGGGCCTGTCCCAAGATTCGGCGATGAGATCGGCAAAGCGTTTGACTACTACACGGGCGGCGTGTTGAAGATCCGAGAGATAGCTACCGCGCTCGGAGTAAAGCCCGGTACGGTCATGTATCTAGTCAAAGCCGACCCGCGATACCCTGAGTGGAAAGCCACCCAGGACGCAAGCGAGGCGGGAGCATGAGCACCTTCGAAGATCGGGAAAGAGCGGAGTTTGAGACGGCAATGATGGCACTAGAGGGCCAAGGATTCGAGCGCGGCGACTTCGATACAAAAACCAATGGCGACTATTCCTGCCTCATCATTCAGGGCGCATCTTTGGGATGGCTCGCCCATGCCAAGCAAGCAGAATATCGACTTGCCGAAAAGGTTGAATCGGCATACCGTGAAGGTCATTCGGATGGAGTCAGCGCAGGGCATCCGCTGTCAATTTGCAACGTGGATCGCGACTGGTTAGGATCATACGCAAAAGACGATTTGATTGCCGCATCCCAAGAGAACAGTAAATCCTATGAGCCAATTGGCTCTTGACGTTCCAATTCTGCCTAGACCGTTCTAGGCAGCGGACATCATTAGGGTCTTGGACAGTTGACCCCGTACTCCGATGTTGACCGCTGCATTTACATCAGCGTTGGCAACGAAGCCACACAAATTGCATTCAAATCGAGATTGGCTTTTACGATTCGCTTTATCACAGTGCCCGCATTTTGAGCAGGTCCGAGACGTATTGCGTGGGTCCACGAAGACGCAGGGAATGCCCGCATCTTGTGCCTTGTACGTGATCTTGGCGCGGAGGTCCGCAAAAGACCAACCACCTAAGAGCCATCTCATCTCACGACCGAAACCGTTACTGCGCTCTCGGATTTTCTTCAAATCCTCTAGCGCGAGTGCCTTCGCCGTGTTGACCGCCTTGGCGACGATCTGTTTAGAAATCACATGGTTCGCGTTCTTTCGGTACCGGCTTTCCTTTTTACCGACCCGCTTTAGGTGACGCTTGGCGCTCTTGGTCCCCTTCTTTTGGAGCAGTCCGCGAACCCGCCTCATTTTTCGCCGCATGGCCTTTATTGGCTCCCCGGCGACTGATTCCCCGTCTGAGTCAGTCGTAACTTGCGAGACACCCAAATCAATGCCAATGACGCCATTCGTGGGTTTCGTGGGAACATCGGGAATAGTCACCGATATTGCCAGATAGAATTCACCATCCCGATAAATGAGATCCGCTTCCCCGATCTTCCCGGCGGCGAGAATTTCCCGCTGTTTACCGCCATGAGCGAGAGAGAGCGTCAATCGTCCTTGTGTTGTCGTGATCTTGACTGACGACACTCCGACCAATTTGTATGCCCATTTATTGAGAGTTACGGCCCCTGATTCTTTGAAATTATGATAGTGCTGCCGATCCTTTTTGTAGGAATGAACCACTCCCCGCATCGCTGCGACTACGCTAGTGGAAGGTAGGGACGGTTCAGCCTTTCGCGCTTGATGATACGACAGGCGATGCAGTCCAAATAGACCGAATGCCCGCGAATGCCAAGCGATACCAGATATTAAATTGGACACCCTGGCATAGGTAGCCATCGTATCCGCGAGAATTGCGCGATTTTCTTCTGTTGTACGTAATTTACACGTCACAATTCTTACTGGCATACAGTATAGTATACCTCATGGATTACAGTAAGGAAGGTGGGGAATGAACAAAACCACGCTTAAGTTGATCGCTCATTTTCTCGAATACGCAAGCGACAGGATGGGCAACGCTGGCTGTAACGACTTTGAAGAGTTCGCCGGATTCTTCGAGTCAAAAGAGGATCAGTTCAACTTCTGCAAAGCAATGGAGGACTGGAACAGCGAGGGACGCGACTTCGACCCGGACCGTCTGGATATGCCTGATTTCTTCGTTGCTGACTATCTAAAGCATCTTGTAGAACAGGAGATTGAAAAGCCATGAACCCTAGTGAAGTAGCTTTAACACTGGAGCAAGCAAAACGGCTCGCTGAACTAGATCCTAAGCATTTTTGGATAGATCAAACAGGCGGCAATAATCTTTTGCTATCTCACGAAGGAACAGCCGACAAGCAACATGGATATACGGTTGCGCGGTATGACGTGGACGGTACGCCAGCAGAAACATGGCATCCTTTGCCTTTGGCTATGTACCACTGGATGCTATCTCAGATGGCCGAAACGTGGGACGAATTCACGACAGGATTCGTTAACGGCGGTACACCAATGCCAGGAGTCAGGGAACAATATGAGGCGCTAAAACCTGCCATGAAAGCCGATGGTTCTGAACTCGGTTCAGAAGCGGGCAAAACGATCATCCTATCTTCGTACATAGCGTATTTGGAAGCGAAAGCCGCAGGAGGTTCTAAGTGACTTTGCTTTCTTGGTTGTCCGTTGACATGGGTGAGCGAATCTACGACGCTGACCGTCGTCGCTCCCTTATCGTTTGCGGCAAGATCAATCAATTTTTGGTAGTCAAGGACGGGTGGCGAACCCGCGTTATCGGACCCTCGGAAATGAACAAGTTTGCTCGTCACGCTGAAATTGTTGCCGCAGGAGGTTCTAAGCCGTGACGTCAATCACCATTCGCGGCTATTGCGACGAGTGCAGAACTCCCGGCCCTGTCATGGCCATTTGGTCCGGCGACGATGACGACCGATCCTATGGAATTTGCGAATCATGTTTAGAAAACGCTTTAACAGCTTTGAGAGAGTCAGCGGCTACGGGAGATAAGACGTGAGCGACGTTTACAGTGAGTCGAGACACAAATCCCAAAAGGTTCGGCGGTGCGAGGGGTGCTGGTACAAGACGGAAACGAATCCGATCCAGATAGGCGACTTATATTGGTCCTGCTTCTGCGTCAACGAGGGTGACGCAGGGTTCTACTCGCTTTGTACGGCTTGCCATGACTTCCTAGAAACTGACGCGGGTAAGGCGTTTCTCAAAGAGTCGGTTGACGGATGGGAAGCCGGTGAGGTTGCAGAGGCGCGTAAATGGGTGGTGGCATGAAGCCCAATAAGTACAGGGCGCAAAAAGTCACTATCGACCAGCGCAAGTTCGACTCTACTGCCGAGGCCGCTCGCTATCTTGAATTGAAAGATCGGGAGCGCAAGGGCCTTATCAAGTTGCTGCAATGTCAAGTGCCGTACACGCTTTTGGAGAAGTCAGTTAAGCGGCGGGCGGTCAAGTTGGTTCTGGACTTTGAGTACACGCTACCGGGTCCCGATCTTCAAACGGTTCGCGAGGACGTCAAGGGGATGGTCACGGCGGTATTCAGGGTCAAGGCAAAGATGATGGCAGCAAATGGACACCCGGTCACGATCATCAAGCGCGAGGACATTGGAGCCGGTTATCTTGCTTTGGCGGCTGATATTCGGAATCTCGGGACACGCTACTCAACGGTGAAGAGATGAAGCGAACCGACATCCGCAAGAATCCAGACGGTTCATGGAAGACCCTTGCGGGTTTATCCAAGATCGGGAAACGCGGCAAGAAGAACAAGCGCGAAGATGCCGTAACGAAGGCCGCTCTGATCGCTGAGAGAGGAAACGTTTGCGAGATGGCCGGACAGGGAGAATGCGCGGGTCCTATCGAAGTCCATCACACCCGCACGAAAGCGGCGCATCCTGAACTGCGTCATTCGCACGACAACCTCAAAATTTTGTGCCTTCGTCATCATTCGCAACTGCACATCGGAGAGTGGAAATCATGAACCTCCCTCCACTACCACGCTTTGACCGTTGGCCGATATTCGTTATCGTCCTGATATTCTTTGCCGTTGAGATTTACGGCTGCTTTGGAAAATAAACATGAACAACCAACCACCAACAAACCCGACTCCATTCGATGGCTACGAGATACCGGACGTCAAACTATCGACCGATCTAACCGACGACTCTTTTTTCTGGAGCCCGCGCGATGGCGAATGGCTTAGTACATTCCCTTTGTCTGACTCGATGATTGAAGGCATGATCCTTGTCGATGCTCGGTTCTGCCGCAAGATCCAACCCGCAACCAAGCAAGAGCCGCAACCATTCGAGATAGACGGGGATCCGTTTGTATTGGTTGAGTCGGATCAAATTATTGACGAGGATTGCGCTGAGAAGTCAGTCAGCAGTCGGGCTAATCGCTGGTATCGCGTATCACGGCAGCATATCGGGCAAACACCAAATAATTTACCGCTATTGAGGTTCGCCAAACCCTTCACCCCTGAGTCTCAGGTAGAGAATAGTAACGGAATGGTGCGAGACGGTTGGGTTAAGTGTCCGATTTGCGGTGAGTCAGACATGCAGCGTGACAAAGTTCCGGACGAGGATCTGTACGCGATTTTCTGTACTAACCACGCTTGCGCGTCGAACGGCGGCGATAATTGGTCCGAACTCCAAGCCCTAGCAGACAAAGAGAAGCAACCCACAGAACCGAACTCCATGAGCATCTTAATCGACGCTTGCGACGACCATATTGCCGAGGGAGAAAAACTGCTTAACGGTCCTGGTGCGGTGGGCGTCTTGGTCCATCCGTACATCAAATCCGAGATCGAGGTTTCGCGCAAGTTAAAGGCTTGGCTAAGTGGAGAGGGGAACCGATGAACGTACAAACTGGACAGGGAGCTATTTACGACTTACTCGACGAGATCCGAACAAACTACGGCTATCTCCACGATGATTTGCAGGTACCGGTATCGCTCCAAAAGTGGGCCGAATCGGTAACGAAACTGCTTGGGGTGTTGGCGCAGGAGAACCGGAAATGAGGATCTGGCTCATTTACCTCTACATTGGATGCTTAGCCGGTTCAATCGGGATTGGTTTAGTTCTTGACGGTCACAATTTTGGGTCATGTCTCGTCGTGGCCTCGGTGTTTATTGCATTGGCCGCGATCTGCTCTGTGCTAGACGAGATCCGAGACGCGATCAAAGAGAGGAACCAATGACAACGATCTACATACTGCTGGCAATAGCTCTGATATCCGGTTCGCTCTGCGGGGCGCTCTATGCGTTTATCTGCCTTGCGGTTCGATGGGTTGGGAGGGTTACGACAGACGGTGAGCAAAAATCATGACCTGGATAGATCGCATCTTCTATCCGTCCAAAAAGCCGAAAGCCGTCAATAGCCAGTTCTTCAATCATCGAGAATATCACCTGATGGACGAATGGAACGGGACGCAGCACACTTGGCAATGGCGGCTATCAAGCGGGGAGCCTGTCGGACCCGTTTATCATTCCGTCCGTGAGGCTTCGTGGTCGTTTGGACCGTTGCCGGTAAAGCTAATGCAACGACGGGATGAGACGCCATGACTATAGACGTTGATGGGTTTTGGATCTGGGAGGATGAGACGTGCCTATAAAGCCTTATTACGAGAAAGATGGCATTGTCATTTACCACGGCGATTGTCGCGAGATCCTGCCAGAGTTGCCGCGTGACGCCTCTGTTTTGACCGATCCTCCTTACAACGTCGGTCTGGCTTATTGCGAGGGCGACAAGCGGAAAGATTACAGCGAATGGTGTCGAACGTGGTTTGAACTTTGTCCTCGGCCGATTGTGTTCTCACCCGGTACCGTCAATCTTTCAATGTGGCTCGCAATCGAATTGCCTACGTGGGTATGTGCGTGGTTCAAGCCGAATCAGTGCTCACCGTCTTCTATCGGCGGATTTAATGTATGGGAGCCCATCCTGGTCTACGGAAAGCCAAAACAGCGAGTCGGACACGATGCTTGGCAGGACTACATAAGCACGGCGCAAAGGACGGGTGCGGGTGCGGGTGCGGGTGCGGGTCCCATACCTCACCCATGCCCAAAGGATTTGCCATCATGGGAGCGGATAATGTTGCGGTTCTTCACAGAGCAGGAGCTAATCATTGATCCGTTCTTGGGCAGCGGTACGACTTTGATGGCGGCTAAAAGACACGGACGAAAGGCTATCGGAATTGAGAAGGAAGAGCAGTTTTGCGAGCTATCGGCATTAAGGTTGAGTCAGGAAATCATGGACTTCGGCCCAATAGATCCACCAAAGCCAAAAGACATACCGCTAGACTTTGAATCCCTCTCACCAATCGAATAACCCCCAGTAGAGACAAAGAAAAACTAGACTTGTGTTGAATTGGAAGAGAAGGTAAACTAAAAAAGGCGAGTACGCCACGGAGTCGCGTCCGTTGATTGAGGAAAAATGGAACCATTACAACCGAATATTAGTCTTTGCAACGCTCTACGGGGTGTGTCTCGGTGGCGGCAAGCCTCTTTCTGCCACGCGACCCACCGGACCCCCGCAGGGCTTTCTAATATTCGGGGTCGGCGCTAATGCCTGACCGTTCGATACCACCCAAGCCCACGGAATATAAAGGCGTACAATTCCGGTCTATGCTTGAGGCTCATTGGGCGCGTTGCTTCGATGCGTTGGGATGGAAATGGGAGTACGAGCCGTTTGTTGCGTGGTCCGGTTGGATTCCAGATTTCCGCTTAACCTCCATTGGGCTACCGCCGCTTTATGTGGAAGTCAAAGCAGTTGATGCCTTTGAGTATCTTTTCAGAGATCCCGAGATTATCCGTGCTGCCAGGTGTTCCGGAGAGTGCATATTGGCGCTCGGTCCTAGACTTTGGGGCTCCTGGCATCCTCAAGACACTCTTGGCGTGTATCTCAATAGCACCGGATTCAGCGAGACTGTATTGCTGGAATTCGTGAGCGGCACCAAAGGCTGGGAATCCTCGCTCGCATGGTGGAGAGATCGAGACGGCACGACGGTAGATATCGTGAAGGGTGCAAGCCCGCATTTTCGAGAACGATCCATACCGGGCGTTGTCAACTTTCAAACAATCTGGAATGACTGCAAGAACGCTGGTCAATGGAAGCCTAGGTCATGACGCTTGACGAGTTCGCGGGCCGCTTAGACCCGGATAAGCGCAAGGTCAGAACAAAGGACGGATGCCGGATGGTTTCGGCAAAATGCCCCGCGCACGAAGATGATTCCCCATCGTTTGCGGTTTGGGAAAAGGACGGATGGCTACACGTCAAATGCCAAGCCGGTTGCAGTGAGTCCGCAATACTGTCCGCGCTGAACATGGAAGAAGACGACCGGCGCATTTCAGCCATTGAAAGGACGCTAACCAACGGCACCCAAACGGTCTACAAGTATTACGACCTTGAAGGCAAGTACGTTTTTGAGAAGGTACGGTTTCTAGGGAAGGATGGCAAAAAGAACTTCTTTCAGCGCATAGAACTTGGACTCGGAGCATATGACAAAGACCTTTCGAGTCTCAATGGTAAATCAAAGATCCTGTACCGTGTCGCGGACCTACTGCAAGCCATGCGAAGCGGCAAGACGGTCTATATCTGCGAAGGCGAAAAAGCGGTAGACCGACTGCGAACCAAGGGCCTAACCGCAACGTGCCAACCGGGGGGAGCGCACAAGGATAACCCCGGCTCGAAATGGCTTCCCGAGCACACCAAGTTTTTCAAATCTGCGAAGGTCGTTATCATTGCCGACCGAGACGAAACCGGGGAAGCTTACGCGGCTTACATCGCCTCTCAACTTAAAGGTGTCGCTGCTTATGTGGAGGTTGTCCAGTCAGCAACGACCGGCGATCACGATGATGGGTTCGATCACTTCGAGGCCGGATTCACTGAGACACAGTTCGTCAAACGTCTTGACCTGATGCCCAAGCGGGGCCTTACTGTCCGTCAGCCGGACATGGCGCAAGGATGGTCAAACCCAGAATATCTAGCAGAGCCATATCTACCGAAAGGCAAGTGCATTTTGCTTGACGGCGACGGTGGCGTAGGCAAAACGAGTTTGGCGCTGGCATGGGCAGCGGCAATGTCACGAGGGCTACATCCGCTGGACTTCCAACCACTACCGGAAGGCCCTGTAAAGACGCTGTACATGCACAAGCGGGAAGACACCGACGAAGAGTTGATGACGGTCTACCTGGCGAACGGTGGCGTACCTGGCATGATCCTTTTCGCGGGAGACGATATTGTGTTTGATCGTGATGGGTTGCGACTCGTTGAAGAGACTATCGAAGACAACGGTATCAAGCTTTGCATTGTCGATGCGTTCATGTACTTCTGCCAGAACATCGTCAAGGACGCCAACACAGCGTTAGACGTATTGCGGGTCATGGAGATCTTGAACGTCGTAGCATCGAAAACCGGCTGCACGTTTTGGGACCTGCGCCATTTCAAAAAGGGCAAGATCGAAGATGCTTCACAGGTCGGCATCGGATCGGTGCAGTTCAGAAATTCCCACCGTGGGCAAATGGTTTGCCGCAAGCACCCGACGAACCACGGGGCCGTAGTAGTGACCTGCGAAAAAGGCAGTTTGCTTGTTCCGAAAGCCGATCACTTTATTTACCGCCGTGTGGATTTGGAAGTCCAGTACATCAAGAACGCTGGCAACCCGTTTGATCCCTCGGATGAGGCGGGAGCGACAAGAGACGCCGGGGGAAGATCGAAGGTCACGGCAGCGAAGGCCCTCATTCGGGAGATATGCACTGGCGTATACGTCGAAAGCAAGATCGTTTATGAGAAGTGCGGCGCGGCTGGTATAAGTTCCCGCACGGTGTCAACCGCACGGGACGAACTAAAGGTTATGACGGTGAAGCGGCCTGATGGAGTATGGATGATGCAAGTTGATCCATTTGATGAGTAGTAACGCCCAGGTATTCGAGCCACGCAGGATGCAGCGGACCTTCGATATTTCCACTGAAACACGCGGACCATCTTACGCTTCTCTTCTCGCGTTTGTAGACCTCATACGCGATGATTCGAGCAATGACGGCTTCTCGTGGACTATCGAACGTTCCGAGGTATCCGCACGGACCTTGAGCCGAAAAGCGTTTTCCGTTACATCCTACTCCTACCGGAAGATCGCCCGGCCGCTTTTTAGCCAACGATGCCGAAGCCATGTTTTGCTGCTGATTACAAATAGACAGGTTTTTCTTTCGATTGTCGTACCGCAAGCCGTTCAAATGGTCAACGATGCGCGGATCGGTTTTAGCAAGACCCATGACAAAACGGTGCATACCTCCCAAGTTGTCGTTATGAGCATAGAGCCCGCTGTCGACATGCCAGGGATGCTGATTCAATCGCTCCGCATCCTCGGCGTCCACCAAGGCGAAAGCGCCTTTCGTAAGGACTACAAGCGCCACGGAACTTTCGATGTAAATTGGGTCCTTCCAACATTTTCGACGCCTAGACGATGGGTGAACCTGTTCGATCTTGCGTCGTTTTCTTCGCTTAATTGTCGGCATAAGACAATATACCATACGGTTAAGTGTAGAATGAATCTAACACTGCAAAGACTGCAAATTGCTTTGCATGATTACGGGGTGTGCTTGCAGTCTTAGGACTCGTTTGCATCCTTGCAGTCTTGCAGTCTTCGGAAATAGCCCCCGCTTCTTAGAGGAAGAGGGGGTAGGGGGAGATATTGTTCCGGCGAACCGGAACCGTTTTGATTCCCGGATTTGGAGATAGGCGACATGACAAAACTGGATTTACAGGAAGGTATTTCTTATTTCTTTCGGACTCGGAGCAACCCCGAGATCCGTAGCGGAACGTTCAAGGAATTGAACACTGACAAAACACACGCGGTAATGACCCGAGATATTGGGCCAAATCCAGGTGAAGAAACGGTACCTATCCCCTGGCTTTTTGAGACACGGGAACAGGTAGAGGAGATGGTGAGCAAGTGACCGATTTACGAGTAGGTGACACCGTTTGGTATGCGCCAAAAGGAATCCAGGAATGGCAGATCCAGGTCGGGAAGATAACCGCGTTCAACTATTCAGACAGTGGCGCGAATGTCGATGGCGTCGGTTCGCTGCTGCCTACGGAGCGGCTGTTCCTGTCGCTAGATGAGGCTATAGACTTTCTCGACGGCGATCTAATGTGGGATGAAACTCTAGACTATATCCACGCTGCAAAAGAGCCGGTGACCCCATGACAATAACCCTCTCAGGCAGAATCCAGTGCAGCGGAGGCGTTATCGTCCACGTAGGCCAAGACGTAATTGTGCCAAGCGGATGGACGTTCGGTTTTGACCACAGAATCGACTTTCCCAACGGGTTAGAGATCCGCGCAGGAAAAACGACATGGCACGTCAAGAGCCCATTTCAGATCGACGGGGCAACGGTTGAAATATCGGTCACCAATTCAAACCAAAAACCAGCGGAAAAATTAAAGGCGCTATTTGTTGCGAACGGGTTCAGCGTGTCGGAGGTTGAGAATGCACAGCCCTGAGGATCGAAAAGCGGCAATGCTAGACCGATCTAGAATGTCGGCCAGAGAGATTTCCGAAAAGCACGGCATTCCTGAACCTACAATCGCTCGCTGGATTAGTGAGGAAAAACTAAAAGAGAATGCTGGTAATAGTCCAGTTCTCCATGCGGGAATCGTTCGAGCGGGCGACACATTCAGCCGCAGAGGATTAGACGCGGGTCCATTTGCTTGGGACCTCTCGAAAGGAATCCTCGAACTTCGGGGATATGGCGGACCGACACAGATTTACCGGCATTCGGTGGCAGAGTTTCGACGATCCTACACGCTTATAAAAGCCAATCCCAAAGGCCAATTACTTTTGACGGCGCAGGATGTCTAGCTCTTTTGATGATTCTTGCCATCAAATTCTTGATTTGCGGCGTTCTGTCGCATTCGGACGACTTCCGAGACCTGCACGGCTTAAATCGCGCTGTAGAGGCAAATTTCAGCCAAAAGGAAAGCCGGTCCTTATTTGACCGGCTCGAGCCTTTGGATTTTCGCGGAATTCATGGCCGCAAGGCATTGCTTGCATCGCGGGTCGGGCACGTTTGAGAACACAGGATCTGACACGACCATCGTCTTATCTGGCTGTGGGTTTTGAAGTCCGCACCAGGAAACGCCGGGACGATTTCCGATAATGTGCGCGGTTCCTTGGCGCATGAATGCTTCGTGGATCATTTCGGCCTCAGATTAGAAACAGGAACCTCTTTGCCGTGGACCCAATTATCTGAGGGACATGCAATAAGAGGCGCGTCGATGATCAGTTGGCCGGTTGCATCTTCTCGGATCGAGCGCAGTTTTGTCCAGTCGTGGCATTTTGGCGCTGTCTTGGGAATGAAGATCGCAAAAAGGGCGATCACAACAAGACAGACGGCGCAAAACGTTATGCTTAGGTTGAATAGGGATTGTTTCATTTCAGTTCCACGACTTCTCCTCGTGTTGGTCTTGGTTGGGCTATGAGAACGAGCGACCGAAGGCTAACGTATTCGGTGCCATCAAAAACCGACTTACGCTCAAGTGTAATTTCTGATCCTCCTTGGCGATACAGGCTCTCAGTTCGTTGATTATCAAATCCTTTGCCTAGTCTGGTGTTAATGGAGGCATGTTAGCTAAAATCTCCTGGGATGTAGTCATAGGTTCCTTCGCCATGGCCGACGCAATAAGGCCCGATCTGATGGCGGTATAGGTTGTTCGGTCCCGGTTCCGCGTGATTCTTGGCGTAGAAGTCAGCCGCGCTAGAATAGATACCACTCCACCAATCATCGCACCGATCATCCGAACCTCGTTTGGTTATTCTTTCGATCATGTCTTCGACGGGCGTTTCGTCGCCGTACTCGTCAAAGATCTTCGCGCCTGGTTCGTTGAATCGCTCGATCCAACGGTCAAGCGTCCAATCTTCGTAAGGCTCGAAGACCTGCAAAGAGAAGCACCAACCAGCGGATGATTTACCGATGTGGATCTGTTCGTCACCTCGTCCGCAATGCGGGCAAGTGTTCTGTCTCAAGTAGTAATTAGTTCCCATTTCGTTCAGTTTCCTTCCCCTCTAACCGGAGGGAGTGGTGTTAAATCAAGCGGTGACGGATGCGTTTTGCTTGCAGATATCGGCAAAGGATGCGCCCCACATTTTCGAAGCTCGGTACTCGCTGGCGCGGCAAAGTTCGGTGATCGCTTCAAGGCAGGTGACTCCGGACTAGCTGAGTTCAAAGGGCGTCAGAAAACGGCCAAGCGCTTAGCGGCTCAAGCCCATGCCGTTCCAGAGAATCCAGTAAAAACTCCAGATCCTTCAAGCACGCCCGAAGCCCATGAATAGATTCACGTAGGCGCAATTCACATGAAGAACCAGAATCAAGACACTGAATACACGGAGCGCCTACCGCGCCTGACTCTGTATCCCCTGACGCTAGAACAGGCACTAAAGCGGGCTCTTGCCGCTCCTGTGCCTGAGAAAGAACCGCACAAGCCGGGTGCGGGCCGGAAGCCGAAAGTTCGGCCTCAAGAGTAGTTTCGTTTTCGTTTAAGTTCATTCTGTTTCACTGTGGGAGTGGAACGAACCCCTGAACCGTTAGTTCAGCAAACCGTTTATGGTTTGCGAAGGGGATAATTCCGTCGTTTTGTCCTTGTGGTTGGTCGGGGATGGTGGTTAGGCGTACTGCAAAAATTCAACGATGTACGTCTGGTGTACCGTCTTGGTTTGCTTGGCTTCTGCTGCTTTCCGAGTTCGATAAACTCCCATCCGCGTTCCTCGCATGGTCTTGACTTCGAATCGTCGTGCTCGATCTTCTTGCTGGTAGGTGGTGAGTGTGTCGAATCTGTCCATTTCGTTTCCTTGCCCTCTTGGGCTTGCTGGATATATGATACACCGCATATATCAGGAATGCAAGCATTTTATTGGCCCACGAAAAATATCGCTAAATATCCTGAAAAGTGTGCATAATATGGATATGGCAAGCAAGGGAAGACCGGCACTAGCCGATGAAAAGAAGCTCAAGCGCGGATCGGTACATCTGACTGCGGCTCAATGGGCACACGTCAACAACCAACCAGAAGGTGCGAGTCCTTACATTCGACGGATGGTAGAAGAGGATCGGAAGCGATGAACGACCAAGCAATTTACCTTTCGCGCTTGAGTGACGATCAGCGGGCAACGAAGGCCCGTCTCGAATCTGTTTACGGAGTGCAAACAGGGCCAGCCAGCCATTATCTGTTCGATCTTGCATGGGATCGCGGACATGCTGACGGAGATTCGGCCATTCAGAATGCTTACGCGGAAATGTTGCCTTTGCTGTACGATCAGGAGTATAGGTTCGTGACGCATTGAGCACCGCAACGATGGATAGGGATTTTAACATCCGCTCCCTTATAGAGCGTGAGAGGAACCAAAAATGAAGACAGGAGTTTCGAGCGATTACGCATATCTGGACACCAGCGCCCTAGAGTTTTACTACGGGTACGAATTTGGCTATGCTTTGGCGTCTGAGGGCGATTTGCCGCGTCCCGATTCGGAAGAGTGGGGATTCTATGCCAAGCAAGACGGCAAGATCGTCACATCGTATCCTTTCAAGAGCCTTGAGTTGCCAGAGGCAGAACGGTTTGAGTGCGGCGAATGCTTGTTGCGAGGGATCGGCAAGATGATCGAGAACGGCGTTTTGAGATTGCACGGTGGCACTTCTAAAGAGGTAGAGGGATGAGCAAATCACAATCGAGCATTGAAAACCTATCCCTGGGAGTCAGGGCCGTGCTTTATTTCGCGTTCGCCTACCTCGCGTGTCTTCTGTTTTTCGTGCTCATTGTTCTGATCGTCGCCGCAACGATGGCGGTAAGTAATTCCATATTCGGAACGACCACGGCCATAAGCAGAGCGTCGGCAGCATTCGGATTTACGATTTTCCAGTTGATCGCGCTGGTATTCGGAGCCTTGAATTGCAGTCTTGGCATAGCTGCAAGCCGCAGAGAAAAAGCTAATGCGATCCACACGGGAGGTACTGACCAATGACCTGCATCGTAGTTTTTGAAGTCGAACTAGAAAAAGGTGAAGTGCCCTACGATGCTCTTTGCGCCATTTCGAACGAATTAATTCAGTGGGATATTTCGATGATCGAATCCCAAGTGGGCGAATCCCATTCGATGCTTAAAAGCATTAAGATTGAAGATCGCGACGGCCAAATAGTAAAGGGGGAAGGGTGAGTAGGCTAATTGAGGTCGGATCGTGCAAGGTTACGGTTATCGCCGATGAGATCAAAGACGGCTGTCAAATGTGCGGCAAGATCGCAGAAACAAGGCCCTACGGCCCTGGCGGCAAACGGATCTGTTACGACTGCGGCCAATCGTCGGATGAAATGAAAGCGATCATCGAGCACAATATGAGCATCGTTTTGTTTGGCGACAAAGGTGAATTGCGGTGACCCCAGAACACCAAGAGAGTAAGGAAGTGGTGGAGAAACCGATTTGGGATAATTGGACGCATGGAACATGCCTTTTATGCGGCAAGACAATGATTTTGAGCAAGACTGGCTGCATCCTGAGGAAGACATGAGAGAAGAATACAAGCTTGCGAAGGTGACGCTTGAATATGAGAGCGGACTAATAACGTCGCTCTCCGGTGAGGATGCTAAAGCGTGGATGGAAGCTGTCAATGTCCCGATTGTGTTGGCTCAAATCAGATCCGGCCAAAGAAACAAGCAACTTGAGCAGATAAGCCAGAAATGGGTAGTCGAACGGGAAGCATCCCCCAAACCAAGTACAGAGGAAGGCTAAACAGGATGGATAAGAACGAGGCCAATTGTCGAAAAGCATTTAAATCGCAACCAAAAGAAGCGTTCGCAAAAACTCACAATGCTTGGCTGGCATTTCGTGCTGCCTGGTATATCTGGCACCCTCAAGAGTTTATGTCATCTATGGAGCGAATCTGGGCTCAAGACGATGCCGCTGGATTCGATTTCATGGCCTATCAGGAAATGGCCGTGTGTTTTGAATCGGAAGGATAAAATAGATGGGTGCCAAGATCTTGACATGGTGTAGGATTGAAGAGTTATGAGCGATGATATTCACGTTGGTAACAACGAAGAAACAACGCTTGGCGGCATAACCGGCAAGGGATTCATGCCTGGACAGTCTGGGAATCCCAACGGTAGGCCCAAGAAATCCCTCTTTCAGACTCGAATGGAGCAGGAGTTCAATGACCCCGCAACGGTCGAGATCCTCATTCAAGGCGTCAAGAAATCTATCCAAGAAGGCAACTCAGCGAACCTCAAAGAAGCCTGGGCAAGAGTCGATGGACCATTAACGCAGGTAGTCGAAACCAAAGACACCACCTGGACAGATGAGCAGTGCATGACAGGCTTAACTACAGTCCTGGAGCGTATCGCAGCGGATGTGAAAGCTGCAAAGCTGGCTGAGAAAGCGGAGTAGAATTACCAGGTTTGGGCCTATATGGAAAATAATTAGAATTCATGACAGTAGGTCTAACGAGGTAAAATAAAGACGGCCCGAACGTTCGTTTGAGCGAACTCCGAGCCTATCCATAACGAACTCGGAGGTTCGAAATGTCTGATCTAAGTGTACCTTTACAGGCTCGCCGTTCTCGGAAACTGTCCCCAAGCATGAGGTTTGAGTTATTCACGCGAGATTTATTCACGTGCCAATACTGCGGCAGAGTTCCACCAGAGGTTAAGTTGGTCATTGACCATGTAGTTCCTTTTAGCGCAGGAGGCACTACGGCGTCAGATAATTTAATCACATCCTGCCACGAATGCAATGCCGGGAAAGCTGATGTTCTGATACCAGAGGGCTTGCGTATCCCAAGGCAAAAAAGACGCACGCCACTTGGTTCGCCAAAACCTCGCGGTGGATCGCGCGCAGGATCTGGACCCAAGGTGAAAGATCCCTCCGGCGCAAAGAGAAAGTCACATACCTTTTCGATTACCGAGAAAGAATTTGAGCAACTCACCAAGTTTTTATCCGACTTGCGAATAAAAGTATTAGGTTCGCTTGAATAGTATTGTATAATCGAGACATGGAATCTTCTTCCACCTCGACCTTCTCGGCAGGGAGTTATGCCGAAGCTAAGACGCTTGCCAAGAAGACTGGCAAAGTGCAGACGTTCGATTCCGGCGATGGCTGGATCGGTAGAGCGGAATGGTGCTCTTGGAGAAAGCGAGTAATCGTTACCTCCACCAAGAACGGGGTCACGATATGATCCCGTTCGCTTCCATTGAGGCATTGGAGCCATACCGCAAGTTTTGCGAGTGTGGCCCTGACTACGACAGGAGCATCCGCGTAGCTGTTGACGACGTTGCCGACGCGATCACCAAGAACTACGCAATGGGCATCCGCTACTTCTCTGCGGTCCTGCGACTTCGAACAAAGGAAATTACCTTTGAGCAGTATCAGGAGGCGGTTAAGCCGTGACGATTTACATCGAAACACTTTCGCCACATCCCATTTACGGGAATCTTCATTGCCACATCGTTTACGGTCCTGACGGTCGCGAGCGATACAAAGCATGGGGCGATTCCCGTGCCCATGCTGACTACTGCCTTGCTGCGATGGTCGAAGTCGAAGATCCTGGCGCAACTCAAATCAACCTTCCAAAAGGCGAAGTGTCGCCAGTATGAGTAAGCACAAACCACACGGAGGACCTAGACCAGGTTCAGGGCCAAAGGTGAAAGATCCTTCTGGTGCCAAGAGAGTGTCAGAAACTTACTCAGCTACCCCTGCCGAACATCGAGAACTTCATGCCTTCCTTGACTCTCTCAGGAAGCAACCGCAGAACTCAGAATGGACGGAAAACTGATGAATCCAACGGATATTAAGCCAGGAATGACATTCACTTATCAGGGTGAGGAATTGGCCGTAACTCATGCGGAGGGTTTCCCAAATCCAGAGGTTTGTTCGTACTGCGGCGATGACCTCGAAGAACTTGACTACTCGTGGAGTTGCGTTCGCTGCCATCGGGTCTTCTGTCATCTTTGCGGGATCGGCTATCACGGTTGTTACGGCGTGGCTCCGTTCATGTGATCCGGCGTAACCAAAAGAGTAGACTTGAACTCTCCCAGTGCTTGACACTGCAAAGCCAGTCCTAGCGGCTGGCTACTTTGTTTGCGGCGATCGGAAAGTAACCGCGCGACCTGTCCTACGCGCAGCGGTTCCGGCGAAAGCAAATGTACGTTGGAGTTGGCGCTCTACAGGACCGTAACCACAAGACTAAACTTGTAGAGCCAAGTAGCTCTAAAGGGAAATACCCAGAGAGCGCGCGCGAGGGTTTTAGTTTACACCCTAGTTTTGAGTCTAAATGGCCGTTTTTGATGCTGTTTGAGTCCACAAGAGGGTTCAAAGAAAATTGCGGAGGGATGCGCAAGGAAACACAACCCCCAGTGGGGCCAGGGGGTAAAATGAAGACGGCCCGAGTGCTCGCTAAAGGCGGCTATTTGCAAACAATTCCAGAGGCATGCCCTTCCAGATAAAAGTTTTGTATTCGATATCTATAGCCATGACCTAGAGAATTTACTGAAACTTTCCGGACTGAAGCCTGCCCATGAGGCTGAATGCCGAAGAAATCCAGCATTCCGTGCGAATTGGAGCACGATCCGAGATTGGAAAGAATTAACACGTTACAAGCAGAATTCCAAGCAAGACGCTACGGCATTGATTACCGCAGTGAGTCTTGGTGTGGACTCATTTCTTCACTGGGTCGTGACTCAATGGTGAAGAATTTGAACACGGAGGTCATCGACTTCGGATGGCACCTAGCGATGCAGTTGGACGAAAATGACTTTCCGGTAGATTGCGCCATCTGGCTATATGAGCGGGAACATGACCGCTGGAGGCTGACGCTAGGTATTCGAAAGGTATCCCTAAAGGGCTCTACGTTCGTATACAGAGCCATTGATGCGCATTTGGCCGGGTCTATAGTGGACCTAGACGATATTCGAGCACTGGCACCGAATGCAACCGAAATTCAATTGATCCAAATGCTAATTTCCACGCCAAAACCTCCAGCAGGAACGCCTATTGCGTCCGGAGCGGGAATACGTGCCACTTCGAATACCATCAATGGTTACCACATTGATGACATGTTTATTCTTTGGACGAGAAGAGCCTAATCGTTATTACGTCGCTGAGTTCTGGCGACCAGGTTAACTGCTTCCCGTTTATCTAACTCGCTCTTGGACACTCCGAGGACCTTCTTTGCAAGGTCCTCGAATGCCTTGAACTCTTCACTTTTTTCGCTTCCCTCGTCCTTGTCTTTTCTCTTCCGGGCCATATATTCTCCTTCGTTCCTGCCTAGATCGTGGCAGGAACCGACTCCTTGCCGATCAACTCCTTGTATGTGAGTCGCTTGCCAGCGGCTTGGGAAGCGACGGTTGTAAATCGGCTTCCGTCATTCTCCTTCCGATTGTTAAACCGGAATGAATACTCGTCAAGATAGCGGAATAGGTGGAACGGTTCCACGCTTACGTATGTTCCGCGCATCGTTCTCTTTAGCAGACTCCAGAAGTTCTCTAGACCGTTTGTATGAACGTTGTCGATAACGTAGGTGATCGAATGGTCAACGATTCGATGGGCGTACCACGCATCAAGGCCGCTGTAACCTTTCCAAGCGTCGGTGTAAAGGTTACAGCCCTTCGCGACGTGAGTCTTCACCAAACCTTGAAGGTTGGTTTTATCCACGCTCGGAACGATGACGGCTCGGATTTCTCCACCGCGCTCCAACATGCCCATAACGATGGCTTTGTTGGCGTTGCCTTGTCGGATGCCGCGTCGCTCTCGAACATGCTTGTGCATGTTCTTCGAAAGACCGCCGATACCCGTCTCGTCTGCTTCTACGTCGTCAACCAACTTCTCCATTGTGCCGTTCTGCATCGCAAGGCGAATCCGGTGAAGGACGAACCATGCGCTCTTCTGAGTGATCCCAAGCGAGCGATGTAGTTCATAGGAACTGATGCCGTTCTTTGCGTTGGCAATGAGCCACATAGCGGTAAGCCACTTGTCGAAACCGAGCGGAGAATCTTCGAAGATTGAGCCCTTCTTTACGCTGAACTGCTTGCTGCATGCCTTGCACTGCCAAGTCTTTCGAGTCGAAAGGAAGGAATGCTCCACGCCGCCGCAGAACGGACAGGTCACACCGTTCGGCCATCGTAGGCTTACGGCGAACTGCCAAGCGACTTCTTTGTCAGCGAACATGCTGACTGCTTCAAGAAGTGTTTTCGGGAACTTGATTCCGCTGCTCATGCATCTATTATAGCATGTTTCTCTGAGTCAAGTATATTATCGCCAGGTTTTGCACCCAAGTTTGCCGAAAGGCGCAAGAGATCCGCGAACCCCGTGTAAATCGGGGGAGAGATTAGAGATCGCGCGGCCAAGGGTCAAGGCCCGGAGAAATCCGGGTACAGCCTCAACAGACGGGCGTGTATTTCAGCGGTTAGATTATCTCCCTGTCACGGAGAAGGTCGCAGGTTCAAGTCCTGTCACGCTCGCCAAATCTTAGGTAAAATGATCTTAGATGCGACGGGAGTAAAACATCCGTCAGTGCTCGCCGCATTAAGAGATTCCCTCATCAGCCTGTGGACGGATGCGAGCTTGCATGAGATCTCGGAAGCTGAACCCCTCAAAAGGTCCGGCTCTTTTTACGTTTAGACAACATCGCGTAAAATATCCTCAGTGTCGATAGAATCTC
>Ga0134125_10000348_pt1 | contig 64023 bp, 55 predicted proteins | sample KB31751_FD_96464 | JGI IMG/M metagenome (GOLD analysis project Ga0134125, IMG submission 96464) | Terrestrial soil microbial communities with excess Nitrogen fertilizer from Kellogg Biological Station, Michigan, USA - KB3-175-1 | ecosystem: Environmental > Terrestrial > Soil > Unclassified ... | reverse complement strand
GGCGAGAAGCCCAGTCCCAGCAGCACGCTTTCATCCCGGTAATAGGGGCTGATCCAGTCACAGGGCTGTAGATGGAAAGCTGTCGCCAATTGTATCGCCTCGTGACCTCGGGAAGTGGAATGAACATATTTGCAGACCGGCCGGTTCCTTTCATATATGGCCGCCATTTCAACCGCGGCTCTCATCAGCCGGTAGGCTTTCAGCAGGATGTCGACGGTAATCATGGATTCGGAGGTCGGAGGGTTACTTGATCTCTATCGTGAACAGACTGTCGTCTTCGATAAACCCTTCCAATTCATCTCCGACGACGCACTCGCCTACACCCGCCGGCGTCCCGGTAAAGACGAGGTCCCCGATATTGACCGAGAAATAGTTGGAGATATAGGCTACGATCTTGTCGAATCCGTTGATCATGAGGTTCGAGTTCCCCTGTTGCACCAGCTCCTTGTTCTTGTACATGCAGAAATTGATATCCTTCTTGTTCTTGATATTCTGCAAGGGTATCCATTTCCCTATCGCCGCCGAGTTATCCCAGGCTTTGGCTTTTTCCCAGGGAAGCCCTTTTTCTTTCAGCTCGGTCTGGATATCGCGGGCCGTGAAATCGACGCCGACAGTGACAGCATCGTAATATTTGCTGGCAAACCGGTCCTGGATATATTTCCCGTTCTTGGAAATCCGGAGCACCAGCTCGCATTCATAGTGCAGCTCATTGGTGAACTCCGGGTAATAAAAGGGAGTGTGGGCTTGGAGCAATGCGCTCTTTGGCTTCATAAATATGATGGGCTCTTCAGGAACTTCGTTGTTCAATTCCTTCGCATGAGCCACATAGTTACGGCCAACACAGAATATTTTCATATTCAATAAGGGTTTTTATATGCGAGAGATATCCGCTTCAAAATAAATTAGCACATCTCACGCAACAAGTTAAAATCACAAACCGCCGGTCGGCGGCCGGATAAAATGCTTACGTCAAGTTTTCACTTTTTTGGCCTGGAAAGACCCGGATACTCCATAGGAATATTGAATATCAAAATACTTACTCATTATGGACGCTTACAATATTAGCACGAAAATAAAGATTCCGGCTAATAAATCATAGTGTAAACTCTAAATTATTGTACAGGTTCATTGTCCGCTCAATCCCAATACTGACAAAGCTTTCGATCAAATCGACCGACTTTTCGACCTTTTCCCGGACAAGCGGCAGTTCCTCCTGCTTCCATCGTCCCAGGACGTAGTCGATCTGCCTTCCCCGCGGGAAATCGTTGCCAATCCCAAATCTCAGCCGCGCATAACCCTGCGTTCCCAGCACCTCCTGGATACTTGTCAGCCCGTTATGCCCGGCATCGCTCCCTCCGGGACGCAGCCGGAAACGGGAGAGCGGCAACGCCAACTCGTCCATCACCACCAGGATACGGTCCACGGTGATCCCCTCCTTATCCATCCAGTATTTTACCGCCTTGCCGCTCAGGTTCATGTAGGTGGTGGGTTTGATCCCGATCAGCAGGTTTCCCTTCCACCGGATCTCCACCTGCTCGGCTAGCCGCTCCACGGCGAAGACCTGCTGGTGCCTGGCCGCCAGCGCATCCAGGACCTCAAACCCAATATTATGCCTCGTGCCGGCATACTCGGCACCTATATTCCCAAGGCCGGCTATCAGATACTTGCTTGGCACTGGCCTGCTATTATAGCAAAAACCCGGTTATTGTATAACCGGGTCCCCACTAAGAATAAAATTATTTCTTGCCCGCAGGTTTTGCAGCAGCACCTGCAGCGGCAGGAGCGGCGGCAGGTGCACCCGCAGCAGGTTTGGCGCCAGGCGCAGCAGCCGGTGCGGCACCGGCGGCCGGAGCCGTCGTGCCAGCTTCTTCCTGCTTCAGTTGACGCGTCAGTACGATCGATGCGATCGGGATCCGCGGCGAATTCAGGATCTCATAGTTGTCGGCCTTGACGTCTTCCACGCGAACGTTGCCGTTCAGTTCGAGTTCCGTGAGGTCGACTTCGATATTCTCCTTCAGGAACTTCGGGTAAGTTTTTACTTTCAGGGCCTTCATTTTGGTGATCAGCTTTCCCCCGTCCTTGACGCCTTTGGCGGCCCCGGTGAACTTGATGGGGATCGTCGCAATCACCTTCTTGTCTTCCACCAGTTCCAGGAAGTCTGCGTGGATCAGGTCATCCGTCACCTTGTCGAATTGCAGATCCTTCAGAATGCACCTATACGCATTCCCGCCTACGTTGATCTCTGCCAGCTGAAAATCCGGTGTGTACACCAGAGTCTTGAACGCAGTCGCAGGAGCCGAGAAATTGACCTCCTTTGCACCCCCGTAAATTACACCGGGCACTTTCTCCTCAGAGCGAAGTTGGCGGGTGGCTTGTTTGCCAATTTCGGTCCTGAGTTGTCCTTCGATTGTAATCGTCTTCATTGTATGTTTGTTTGTTAATTACCTACTTACTCCTCAATTGCGAATGGATGAACAGCCCGGTGATGCTCCTGTTCTCATGCGCATTGCGGATCGCAACCGCGAACAGATCCGCCACACTCAAAACTTTGATCTTCGGGCTGGGGTGTTTCAGCGGGATTGTATCGCAAACCACCAGTTCTTCCAACACGCTGTTTTCGATGTTCGCATACGCATTACCGCTGAGTACCGGGTGCGTACAAAGCGCCCGGACGCTTCTCGCTCCCTTGTCCTTCAATAGCCCTGCGGACTTCGCGAGCGTTCCACCCGTATCGCAAAGATCATCGATCAACACAATGTCCTTATCTGTCACGTCCCCGATCACCACCATGCTGGCGATCTCGTTTGCCCGCTTCCGGTGCTTGTCGCAAATCACCATTTCCGCATTGAAATAGCTGGCGATCTCCCGGACCCTGTTGGCACTGCCCACATCGGGGGCCGCAAAGGTAAGATTTTCCATCTTCAGTTGCTCAATATAAGGGATAAAAATCGCGGAGCTGTCGAGGTGGTCCACCGGAATATCGAAGTAACCCTGGATCTGCGGCGCGTGCAGGTCCATCGTGATGATCCGGTCTGCACCCGCCGAAACTAACATGTTGGCTATCAATTTGCTACCAATCGCGACGCGAGGCTTGTCCTTGCGGTCCTGCCGGGCGTAACCATAATAAGGGATCACGGCCACAACCTTATACGCCGAGGCTCGCCTTGCAGCATCGATCATCAGTAGCAGTTCCAGCAGGTTTTCCGCCGGCGCACAGGTGCTTTGGACGAGGAAAACCATGTCCCCCCGGATACTTTCGTTAAAAATGGGCTGAATTTCCCCGTCGCTGAAGTGCTGGATCGAGATCTCCCCCGCCGGATGACCGAATTGCCGGGCGATTTTTTCGGTCAGGTACTGCGAACCCGTCCCTGAAAAGATCTTGGCTAAGTGCTGCATAATGTAGTAAAATATGGCGCGAAGATAAGGATTCCACTTACATCGGAACCCCGAAACATCCCCGTCCCGATGCCCCGGGAAGCCGAAAAAACAGGCACAGGCCGGCCCGCACGGGCGGGCGGCCTGCAATAACTTGGCTTGGACTACCGATGCCGGGGACCTAGTTTACAGCTGCCAGTTGCTGCGTCTTGGCAGTGCTGGCGACAGCAGTCTTCTCAACCGCCTTTGCGGCCGGTTTCGAATTGACGGCATAAAAAATAGAGGAGCAGACGAAGATCGAAAAGAAAAGGGCGACTACATACATGCCTACGCAAAAGAATAAAGGCTGCCAGCCACCGATCGCGTTGAAGGTTGAGCGTTTCATTGGATTTTAGATTAAAAGTTTTCAAAGGCTGAGCACAAGCTCAGATTTAGCTGTACGGATAAACGGGAAAACGCCTTCGCTATTTCATTTTCCCGTCCTGGTTGACAAAATAATATTTAATATTGAAAGATGCAAGTTCCAGAGCCCCTCATACCGGAAAAATGCAGCCCGATCAAGACATGGGCGATCGACGACCGGCCGCGTGAGAAGTTGATTCTCAAGGGCCCCGAAGCCTTGAGCAACGCCGAGCTACTCTGTATCCTCCTTCGGGACGGGACCCGGCACCGGAGCGCCGTGGACCTCGCCCGGGAGGTCCTGAAAGAATACGGAAATCTCCAAAACCTGGCCAGGCAAACCGTCCATGACCTCCTTCATCTTCACCTTAAGGGGTTCGGGAAGGCCAAGGCCAGCGCCATCGTGGCCGCCCTTGAACTCGGCCGGCGGCAAGCCGCGGAACTTCCGCCCGAGAAGCCGATCTTCAAAGACTGCAAGGCTGCAGCGGAATTCCTCCAGAATCTCGTCGGGCACTATCCCAACGAACTGTTTGCCGTGCTTTACCTCGACCAATCCAACGGGTTGAAATTTTTCGAACGGGATGCCAGCAAGGGCGGAATTGCGGCCACCTACGTCGACCCCCGGCTGATCTTCAAAAAGGCGCTTCAGCTGGAAGCCGTCAACATCATCGTCGGTCATAACCATCCCTCTGGCAACCTGCGCCCGAGCCGCGCCGATGAGACGCTTACCGCCCGGCTGAAAGATGGCGCCAACTATCTGGACATCAAGCTATTGGATCATATCATCGTGAGCCCAAAAGGATATTTCAGTTTCGCCGCCGAAGGACTCTTGTAAACGCACCAGCCCGCCGCTGCCCTGGCTCGCAACTTCACCCTGTCAGGCCTGTGCCGTAGGACCGCCAAAATTCAATGGAAGCTGCACTTCTTCCAGGTCCTGGATCTTTCCGTTTGTAGCCTCGAACCGCCCGATATTCTCCGTAAGCGCCTTCATGAACCGCTTTGCGTGCTGCGGCGTCAGGATGATGCGCGCACGAACCTTGCTCTTGGGAGTACCCGGCATTACATTGACAAAATCGATCACGAATTCTGCGTGAGAGTGCGTGATGATCGCCAGATTGGCGTACTGACCATCGGCCATCTCCTCGCTGATCTCGATATTCAGCTGGTTGTTATTGGTCGCTTGTTCGGGCATATGTTGAATTTATGTAAAAGTACAAAAGGACGTCTGAAAGACGCCCTTTTGCAAAAATATCGACCCGCCCGGTAGCGGGTATGCTGTAAAAAATCAATTCTTAACGAAAAAAAGCTTTGTAGTTACATTGTCACCACCAATCGCCGCCGCAGCCGAGCTGTAATTGGTCGAATTGACGTTCGTTTCCGTAACGGGATAAGTAAACCTTTCTGGGAAAGTGGACTTAGCCTTATCCGGTGCCGGAAATACAGGGTAGCCGAGTCTTCTGGAATCTACCCATGCGTCCCAGGCTCTGTTGTAAAACGCTATCCACGCCTGTGTTCCGATTTTTTGCTGCCAGGTACCCGCTGCCGTGGCATAGGTAACAGAAGACTGATTGTAATACGCTTTGGCAGAAGCGGAGTCGCCCCCCCATTCTATGATAGACCCTTCCACTCCATTTTGATAGAAGCTCGCGGCCGTGCCACCCACGGAATAACCCCTTTCCGCCGCCTCAGCCAGATAGAACTGCGTTTCGGGATAGTCGATGAACACTCCCCTGAAGTCAGGCGTATAAATAATGGGAGCCGGCTTGGCGTGGCCAAAGTAAGAAACCCCATCCCCGGGAGTACCACCGGTATAATTGGCCGAAGTATCGCTATTCGTCGTAAAGAACAGCGGCAACCGCGGGTCATTATCTGACTGCAATTGCGTAATAAAAGTGGAACACGCGACGAAATCTCCCTGTCTTGCTCCCAGGATAAAAAAGTTGTAGATGGGGTTGACATAGGGCGGAGAGGACAAGTACGCAAAATTGGCATTGTCGGCATTCGATGTAAACACATTAGGCGCGGCCGCCTCGACGGTCGTTTTAGCGAGGGCGTCGTCTGCATCGGCGATCGTGATCCCCATCCTCAATTGCAAGGAACTCGCAAACTTCTTCCAGGCGTCGATATCCCCGCCATATATTTGGTCCGCGGAGCCTACTCCCGCTGATCCGTCATCCAAAGCGGCAATATCCGCCGACATGCGCGTCAACAAATCCTTGTACACGGTCATCGCATCATCGTATTTCGGAAAAGCGTTATTGACGAGGTTAAAAGCCGCGGAATAAGGAATGTCGCCATAAGTAGTGACCAGGTAATAAAACGCCATTACCTGCATGATATCGATCTGTGCGTGGACATTTGCCAATGCACCGGCGTCTGTCACCTGTATTTTTGCCAAAGAATCTGCCCGAACCAGATTGGCCAGGACATTCAGATAGAGCGTATTCCAGTCGGCATCCGGTATGCCCCGGTAAAAGATGTCATATTGACTTTCATTTAAATAAGTGGTCTCCTGCCAATACTGCTCGAAAAAATTCATGGGATTGAAATCGTAATCCGCTGTATTGAGCAGGTTTGACAGTTGCTGTTGTCCCCGGGTAAACAGGGCCGAGTAACTGATATTGGTCGGATTCTTCGGGTCGTTATTCAACTTCGTCAAATCCTTAGTACATCCGCCTAATAGCATCAGCAGAGCTGATACCATCCAGAAATTTTGCTTCAATATTTTCATTATCATTCAATTTAATAATTTCTAAAAAAGTCCTTCTCAAAAAATACATGCTTAGAAATTCACCTTCACATTAAATGAGAAATCTCTTGTCGAAGGATATACGCCGGATTGGAAGCCGCTGATATTACCGAAGCTTGTTCCGGATTCAGGATCCGCCATCGGTAAGTTCTTATGAATGATCCACAAATTGCGGCCGATCAGCGATAATTGTACGCCTTTGATCGATCTTGTGCCAGCCAGCAGCTTGTGAGGCAGTGAATAGCCCAAAATGGCTTCCCTTAGCTTGATAAAACCGGCGTCATACACAAAATTTTTGTCCGGAGCAGCGCCAAAACCATAAGCGGCGCCGGCAGCATTGTCCTGGATATAAATCGTGTTAGCCTTACCATCCGGAGTCACACCGGGCAAAATCACGCCGCCGCCATTGGCCACATCGGACCTTTTAGCTTTTCCATTGGCGTTGAGACCGGCAGTGATTGGATATAGGCCATCGTACTGCCCGAAATCCTGGTCGAGCGAAAATATACTCCCGCCCTGCTTGATATCAATCAGGAAACTCAAAGAAAAATCATTAACGCGCAGGCTGTTCCTGATACCGCCGATCCATTTGGGTTGGATCGATCCGATATTTTCATTTACGTCTGACGTAACCTCGTACATTCCGGTGTTAGGGTCAATCGTTGGCTTCCCATTGGTATAAATAAAATCCGAACCGCGCAGCTGGCCAAACGCCTGGCCTAATGGCGCATTCATGGTCTGTCCAAATGGAAATCCTGCCAATTGAAGGTCTTTTGCTTCCTGGCCGGAAGCGTCCTTGAACAACTGTACAACCTTATTCCTGTTGGCCGACCAGTTAACGGTGATATCCCATTGAAAATCTCTCGTCTTTACAGGCGTTCCATTCACGACAAGCTCCAGTCCCTTATTGGTCATGGAGCCTGCATTTTGAAATTCGGATGAATATCCGGTGGCCGCCGAAACGGTTACAGGCAGGATATCGTCGACCGTCTTGGTAGAATAATACGATGCCGTCAATCCCAACCTGTTCTGCAGGAAGGCCAACTCTAAATTGATTTCCTTGCTCCTCGTACGTTCCGGTTTCAGATCCGCGTTGTTCTTGGTGGTCAGCAAAGACCCAACCGGGCTGCCGCTGTAGGGAGTCAAAATACTGTACGTGTCATATACGCTATAGATGGGTGCGTCGGCGCCGACCTCTGCATAGTTCGCGCTCAACTTGCCATAACTTAACCAGTTAGCATTCTGCAACAATTTGGAAAACACAAAGCCTGCGGCCACAGACGGGTAATAATATGCATTATGCCCTTTAGGTAAAGTGGAAGATATGTCTCTGCGGAGTGTTCCCTCCAGGGTAAGAAGCTCATTGTAGGATAACGAGGCAGACCCATAGACGCCATTGACCTCTCTGATACCATCATATTCAGCCGGCGCGGCCGGAGTGGCGGCAGAATTACTCAAGGCCCATACGCCGGGTAATGCAAGACCCCCATTGGTTTGGGAGGAGGTGGTTTGATCTTCGGAATGTCTGAGATTCGCACCCACCAAAGCATTCAAGTTAAAGGAGGTCCCCAGGTTCTTATGAAAATTTGCCATCAGGTCCACGTTCCTTTCATAAAAATCGTCAAGGAACTTCGAATATCCGGAAACCTCTACCGACCCTATATTGGCCCTGTTTTCCTGTATCCAGTGGTACTGGTCCAGGGAGACCCGGCCGGTAAAGGACAGCCAGTCGGTGGGATCCCACTTTGCATTTACGTTGCCGATAAGGCGTTTGCGGTCATCGCTTTCGTAATTCTGGTATCGCGAAAAATAAAGGTTATCCCAATAGATTGGCTTACCTCCGTTATAAGGGTCCGCCCAGTTCCAAGTCGTATTTGCATGCGTTCTTTCGTAAGCCTGTTTCAATTCCTGGACGTCCACGTTCATTTCCCACCATTGCCTGAAATTGTTCATTGGGTTGGGCGCTCTATCGGGAGAATATCCCGTTTCATATCTTCCCGTTGCCGGAATATCGTAATAATTGGCTTCGCCGCCGATTGTAAGGTTTTTCAATACATTGTAAGTGGCGGCAAGCGTCAGAATATTCTTGACCTGGTTACTGTTAGGCAAGATACCGTTCTCATCATCTCTTGTAAAACCGAATTTGTATGAACCTTGCGCATTTGAATTGGTTATCAAAATGCTTTGGGACGTGGATACCGGTTTATTAAAAAAAGTGATGGGTCCGTTTTTCGCCGCCACCCAGGGCCGTTCTGTTTGATAGTAAGGCGAAGTCGGGTCCAGCGCGTCCCATTGATATACCATTTTATTCGGGTCGAAAGCCGCACCAAAAGATGCATCTTCGGTTGTCGGAACCAGTGGACCGAGGCCCTGCTTGCCGGTATAACCATAAAAGTAAGGGGCGAAGCCCGTCCCGTCATCATAATACGGGCCATAGCCCGCACCATATTCATGCTGGTATTGCGGGAAAGTGCTCATATCAATATAACTTCTTCTTACGCCCAGATTAAGGGAAACATTGAGGCCGTTGGAGCCCTTTTTGGTAGTTACTAAAATAACGCCATTGCTTGCCCTCGAACCATAAAGCGCAGTTGCCGCGGCACTTTTCAAAACGGTAATAGAGGCGACGTCATCCGGATTCAAATCGGATATGGGGCTGCCGTAATCGTAGCCGCCGCCCCCGGACATTTGGCCAACGCTGTTGGTATTGTTGTTATTGACCGGCACCCCGTCAATGACAAAAAGCGCCTGGTTGTCGCCGGTAATCGACTTGTATCCTCTTAAAATGACATTCGTGGATCCTCCCAATGTATTGTTTTGAGAGATCTGTACACCCGCAACCTTACCCGACAGGGATTGAGCGATGTCAAAACTCCTGTTGTCGCTTACATCGGAGCCGGAAATAGTTTGCGCCGCATAGGCGACCCGGTTGCGGCTTCTGGCAATACCAAGAGCGGTTACAACGACCTCGCTTAAGTTATTTTTTGAGCCCTGGAGCATGACAGTGAGAGTGTTTTCCGAACCTACTGTAATCTCCGTAGGAGCTGCGCCGGTGGCTGAGGCAGACACGACCAAAATGTCCCCGGGTTTTGCTTTGATGGTAAATTTCCCTTCGGCATCGGCAGCTACTCCAGCCCTGCTGGACTTAATTTTAACCGAAGCAAATGGGATAGGTTGATTTTGGGCATCGACTACTCTGCCTGTAATGGTTTTTTGTTGTGCAAATACCCACCCCACGGAGAGGAGGAGCACCGCCAACAGTGATAGACATTTTCTCATGTGACGCGTTTTGGTTTTTGGAGATAGCGACAGCTAACTCATTTCAAGTGATAGTTATCTTACGGTAGATTGGGGACGAAATGGTGTCCCTTTGACAGGATATAGGCGTGTTTAAACTATCCCGACGAATAGATGATTGCCGTTGGCAGTGTACTCATGTGACTCAATTTGGGTTTTGAACAATCAGGTCGGGGCATATAGCCCCATACCCGTTACCGCGGACCCGAAACAGTGAAGACAAGGAAATCCAAGCTCCTGCTGCAAACCTATCTAAAACTTCCCAAATTGAAAAATCCGCTTTGCGGACAGCAAAAAACGATCCCGGGGTTTTCTCCTGGGATCAATGAATCATCTCGTTGACAACCAACGAGAAATCATTCGCGATCCAAATTTGTCAGGCAGTGCTGATCGCTCACTTGTTGAGCGATGCAATCAGTTGCACCAGAAACAATTCATTGAGATCATCACCCCGGTGGCTGCTAAAGAATGCGTCCACTTTCGGCTTTGCCGCAGCAAGGGCTTCCCGGATCGACTTCTTCTTCAGATCGACCTTTTTGAATTCCTTGCCGCCCGGCAACCCGATATAATAGTCGTTCTCGTCGGTATATTCATCGTAATTGTGGCCGCTTTCCACCATCCCGTCCGTATGATAGTTGGCCTTTTCAAAGCTCGTCCTGACGAGTTTGTACAACCCATACCCCGCGGTCCCGGGATCAACCAACTGCTGGTAGAAAAGATTGGGCTGCAAGGCCCCGACCTTTACAAAGACGAGAGATTTGCCCTCGCTCCTTAGTGTGAAGGTCTTGATGGAGGACGCGTCTACCTGCACCACGGTCTTCTGATCAGTGAGGTACAGGTCGTGCGTAATCTTGTCATAGTTGTACATCAGGCTGTCGCGGGAAATGACGACGCCGTTCTGCGTCGTGACCGCGCCGTCCACCCAGTCGGGAAACAGATACCGGCTTCCTCTGGTATTTTCCTTTCCTGCGTGAAAATTCACAAATGAGCCGACGGCCCGGGAATTGCCGTTTCCGGCCTGCAGGTCGGTCAGGTCCTGGATCGCCTGATCGACACGGATCGAGTTTTCATTTGATTGAGCAAAGGCAACGGTTCCCATCCCCATCATTCCAATTAAGATAAGTCTGTGTTTCATGTATGCAGTGATTTTGGTCAATTTACAAAAAACATTCAAAAAAAGGCCGGCAAATTGCCGGCCTTTTTCATACTATTTCGATCTAACTTATTTATTGAACCTGTCGATAACCGTTCGAGGTCCGCTCCCCGTCAAGGCCTGGTAGAAGAACTCATAGGCGCCGTTAACAGGGTCCGCAATGATAATATCCGGACCGGCGGTAACAGTTACTCCGCCGCCCGCCATTGTTGCCACGTCAGCGGCATTCAGCGAAACGGCAAAGTTGCTGAGCGTCCCGGCATTATTTGTGAAGGTCACCTCATACCTCGGTTGGATATAGTATCCGCTGGGAACCTCGATTTGGGTGGGGTTGATCGGGCTGAAAGTGGCGGAGAGATTTGTCCCGCCGCCGCTCGTCGGACCCGAGCTGTCGCTATTGTTCCAACGGGTCCAGTTCCAGGTGTACACCCCGGCGATCGGATTACCCACCTGGTGAAAATAAATCGTTCCGAGGTTCCCGCTGATGGTACAGCCTGGTGCCTGGGTGATCGTCAACGGAAGCATATAGCTGGATGCCGGGTCGACTTTCCACGGATAGAAGACTACGTAGAACGTGGCCAGCCGGTTCATGCTTCCCGCCTTGACCGTTCCCGTAAGGGTCGGTATGGTGTAAGTAGAATCCGGGAACAGGGCAAACTGGACATGATTCGGATTCGAGATATAATTGTTGAGCGCCGTCTGATCGATGGTCAGTGTGATGGGAACGTCCTTGGTCGGCGGATTCGGTGACGCGATATTGACCGTGAACCAGACCGTATCCGGGGTGAGATCCGAAGAGTTCAAACCCAGGTTGGCGCCGGTAAAATAAGCAAGGCCGGCAGCCGGCGCGTTCGGGGTCGGGCTCGTAGTGGCTGTCGTGATCTCGGCGATCTGACCCAGGTTCGAAAAGTCAACGTTTGGCTTGTCCTTCAGGCAACCTGCCAGGGCCGCTGTAATAAGACCGGGAACTAATATTTGAATTCGTTTCATAATTGTAGTGTTGAGTTTTTGTTAAGGCATCCAGAAGATCTTCGAATTGATGACATCGATGGTCCCTTCTGCGTTCGCATTCGCCGAATTGGTTGTGTACTCGTCGGTCGGATAAATAAGGCGGATCGGCGGATGCGCAGCGACGGTGCCCGGGTAAATGGAGGTGGGAAGATCATTCGGGATACCCAGTCTCTTCCAGTTGTTCCAACTCGTGATCGGATCAAACACGTTCAACGCGGCCCACTCCTGGGTAATGATCAGGGTGATCGGGTCGGGAGCGACTGCCCAGTTGGTTTTTGCGTCATTCTGCCCGATATAGGTATCCGCTGCGGCCATGTAATCGGTGGATGTCCCCTGGAACATGATCCGGAAGCTTTCCTCCACCGCGGTCTTGTAAGCCGTTTGGGCATCGGTGATCGTCGAGCCCGCGCCAATATAGCCACGTTGCAACGCTTCAGCCTGAAGGAACAGGCTTTCAAATGCCGGAAGGATGTAAGCACTCATGGAATATGACTGCAGGATGCCGGGGCCTACCGCGGAAATGACGGTGTTGTGTTCCGAACCATCCTGGCTGCCGAACGCGCGGCCCTTCACGATACCGTTATTATTCAGGGCGTAGAAGCGATCGGCCCGCGGATCATTATGGTTCTGGTAAAAATTCACAGCATAGCTGCAGGCCCGGTACAGATCATGGTCCTGGTAGTGGCCGTTCCCGGTCGTGAAGCCGACGTTCTGCCAAATCGGAGTTTGCTGCGACTGACTGCTGTTCGAATACCCGGGGTTGACCGCTGCGTCCGTTCCGGCCGGCAGGAAATCGTCCGCCGTCATGCCGCTAAGTTCCGAGGAGATCAGCGTGCCGCCGCCGGACCACGCCGTCAGATTCAAAAGGATTTTCAGCTTTACTGTGTTTCCAAAGAGTATCCAGTTGGTCATATCGCCGCCGAACATAATATCGTAATTACCGGGATTGTCCGCGTCTCCGGGCGCCGCCTTGATAGCTGCTATCCCCGAATCGATCTTGTGCACGATGCTTGTATAAACTGTAGCCGCGTCATCGTACTTCGGGTAATTAAGAGTGCCGCCCTGCAAAGCCTGTGAATACGGAACATTGTTGTAGATGTCGACCAGCCGTTGATAATGGAATGCTTCCATAATTTCAGCGATGCCCAGGTAATTTGCTTCCTTCGGGTCCTGCGAGTTCTTGATGATGTATTGATAGTTGACCAGGCAGGTATTATACACATAGTCCCAATTTGCCGCTCCGTATCCATTGTTCAGGTTGTACGTGGCCGTCGTCCCGTAGCCGCCATAGTCCCCGCTGAAGGCCCAATAGCCCATAAACAGATCAGCAAAATCCGTAAAGCCGGCGTTGAACGATGAATTCGCCGAGGCGCCAAGGGCCGCGGAAAGGAGGAACTGTGAGCTCACCTGCGAAGGCCTGTTCGGGTTCGGGCTGTTGATATCAAATGTTCCTTTCTTACACCCGGCCGCCAGTACCAGGATACACAGGGCGGGAGCTGCTAGATATAATTTAATTCGTTGATACATACGTTGTTTTTTTAGTCGTTACAATGATCAGAAGGTAAGGTTTAGCGTAGCGGTGAAGAAGCGGGTCGGAGGTGTTTGACCTTCACCGGTTCTGCCGACGTCATTACCCGTCCCCTCGTTGAATTCCGGGTCCGTCCACTTGTTCGTGGAAGGACGAAGCATCAGCAGATTCCGGCCGGAGAGGTTAAGCGATGCACCCTGGAGGACCTTTGTCCCCTGATAGAGTGACCTGGGTATGTCGTAAGTGATCGACACTTCTCTCAACTTCCATGCGTCGGCGCTGACCACGTAGTTGGCGCCAACCGAGTTGTAGAGGGAGGGCCAGAACACAAAATTGCCGTCGTCAACCGTAACATTCGTATTGGGAACCGACTTCCCGTTGACCACGATGACCGAATTCGGGAAGACGAAGTGTTGACGGCCGGCGGCTGCGGTAGTTAGGCCGTTCCCCGAGAAGTCCATGGCTTCGCCGATCACGTTGAAGATCTTGTAGCCCCCGCGGTAGTCCATCGTCGCTGCAAAGTGAAAATTCCTCCATTGCAGGTTCGTGGTAAGCCCGATGACGTCCTTGGGAGTAGCCTGCCCGAGTATGCTGAGGCTGGTGCTCTTGGTAGGCATCCCCGTGACCGCATCCACAATCACATGGCCCTGGGCGTCCCTTACCCAGTCATAGCTTTCGATGACGGGATAGGGTTGACCGACCACAGCGAACGAGTTGGGGTTACCGCCGTTGTTCTGGCCGGCATTCTGGTAACCATTGACGACCTGGGTGATGGTCAGGCTCTTTTGACCTCCGTTGATGGACAGAACCTTGCTGGTGTAATGCGTCCAGTTGACGCCGACGCGCCAATTCCAGTCGCGGCTGTGAACGATCGTCGCCTGCAACTCGCTTTCTATACCCTTGTTCAGGGTACTGGCTGCGTTCACTAATGCCTGGCCATAGCCTGACGAAGGCGGAATTTGCGCATATACGATACCGTTGGTCAGCTTTTGCTGATACGCAGCAACAGTCAACGAAAGAATATTGCTGTAACCCATCTCGACGCCGACTTCGTCTTCAACGACGGTCTCCGGCTTAATATTCGGGTTGGCGATAGTTCCGTTGAGCGCGTAACCTCCTACACCGCTGTAGGGGAAACCGAGCCCGGTCGTGCCGTACAAGGTAGCGTCGGTGGCGTAAGCGCCATCGGCGATGTAGGCGGACCCCTGGCCGAGTGCGGAAACGTTACCCGTTAACGAGTGGGCGAACCGCACTTTCAGGAAGTTGAAGCCATCGCTCTTGCCCATCGACTGGATCAGGTCGCTGACGACCAACGATGCGTCTATATCATAATAAGGAATGAATCTGTTTTCTTTCGACAGGCGGGAGTCAATATCCGTACGGTAAGATCCGTGGATAAAAGCGAAATTATTGAACCCGACCGTTGCTTCCCCGAAATAACCCAGCTTGCGGGCTTCCTCCGTCACGTTACCGACCTGGGGAATACCAGTCAGACTGCTAACATTGTAGACCGGGAAGAACAGGGCACCTGCGTTGATGGAGTTCCCCGTGATCTTGTTATCGATATAGGTCGTACCCACGGTCGCGGTCAGGCTGAATTGCTTGTTAAGATTCTTGTTGAACGTAGCAAGGAAGTCTGACGTCACGAGAAAATTGTTATACCCAACTGTTGCAAAGGTCGGCTGCGGGTTCCCAAGACTGGCATTGTATTTCAGGCCTTCGGTGGTCACCGGAACCACCCCGTTTCCCGCCGCATTCGAGTACATCACCGTATCACTCTGGCTCGAAGCAAAGGTCGAATAGTTGTAGCCGGCATTACTGATACTATTGGAACGCGCGAGGTAATTCGCGGACAACCGGTAGGAGAAGGTCAGCCAGGAGGTCGGCTTCAGACCAAGGTGCAGATTTCCCTCAACGTTCTGGTCGGTCGTGACACTGCGGTCGTTCGCGGCTACCCAGTAAGGGTTGGAATAGTAGTCGTTAAAATAGCCATCAGGCGTCGAAAATTTATCGGTGGCCCAATTCTTATACCGCGAAATCGGAATATCCGACGGTGTTTCCAACAGGTTGTCGTACAACGAAGCCTCATTGGAACACAGATCCGTCTTCTTATAAGTATATGCCAGCGAAAAGTCTGAACTGAATATCCCGCTGGTTTTCGAGCCACCCAGGCGGATCACATCCCGTTTGCCTTTATCGTCCGGCACTACGCCCTTTTGATTGACATCCTGCGCGCTCACATAGAATCGGCTATTGTCATCGCCCGCGCTGTAGGAGAAGGTGTTCATGGTAGTGATCCCCGTGTTAAAGAAGTTCTCCTTCTGGTTCTTTACCGGTTGATAAGGGATGGTTTGGTATGTGCCGTCAAAGACCACACGCCCGATCGGCACGACTGCGCCGGGGCGGTACTCGGGACCGTAAGCCTGGTTCTCATATGGAACCTGGCCGGAAAGATCATTGAAATCGTTGATCCAACGCTCACCACCGTTGCTGCCAAAGCGCTGCTGGAAGGCTGGCATGTATGCAACGTGCTCTGCTGAAACGGCCGTTGAAAAATTGATTTGCGGTTTTCCCCGCGTCCCTTTCCTGGTCGTGATGATGATCACGCCGTTGGAGGCATCGGAACCATAGACGGCCGACGCGCTGGATCCTTTCAGAACTGTAATATCGATGATATCGTCCGGATTCAGCGTGCTGATATCATTGTAGAAGATCGCCCCGTCCACCACATACAAGGGCTGGTTATTACCTGTCAGCGAGCGGTTCCCGCGCAACGTGACACGGGTGGGCGCAAACACGCCGTTATTCACCGTGTTGATCTGCAGGCCGGATACCTTACCAGTCATCCCGTTGATCGCGCTGACCGGCGCCGCCTGGTTCAGGCTCGCACCGCTTACCTTGGCGGTTGAATATCCCAGCTCGCGGGCCTGCCGTTGAACGCCCAAAGCGCCGGTGATCACAACTTCGGCGAGGTTTGATTCCTTCCGTACGACCTGGATCGACATCGGACCGTCCGTCACCTCAACTTGTTTAGATTGAAACCCCGCGCCGCTGATCACCAGCGTTGCTCCGGGCCTGGCTTTGATAGTGAAATTCCCATCCCCGTCGGCACTGGTACCGACCTTGGTACCTTTGACCTGGATGGTAACGAACGGCACAGGCTGGCCCTGTTGATCAGTGACCCTGCCGGTGTACTGTTTTTGAGCAAGTACTGATAAGCAGCAAACCAGTAGTGCTACCAGCGATAGACTTTTTCTCATGTGACTCTAAATTTTGGTTTATTCTAACTTTTAAATCGCCATACATAACAGACTCAGCTATAGGGCATATAGCTGCGCGGGCAGGACGGATTACCTACGAAAACCAGGACTGAATGCGGGAAGATGCTGTTGAGGAGGATTCAAAATGTATCCATAGAATGTGTACGCAGGACGCCATGTACAACATCCGTTAACCGATGTGATCGGCAATAGATCTTTTCTCATGCAACGCTAGTTTTAGTAGTAGTGGGTCGTAAATTATATTAAGTTTTTATACCAGCCAAAAAAAATGTTAATTAACATTAACGTTTAGATTAAAAATCGAGACGTTGCAATCGATTTATATTTTAACATAACAGATTGAAATAAAATTCTTTATAAATATGGCAGATCTTCAGGTGTTTCCAGAGATTAAATTTTTTTACTTCCAACGCGCTTTTCCCCTTCAACCTTACCAGCCTTCCGAGCATTCCGCCCCGTTCAATAAATCGAGCGGCGGTTTTCCTCCGAATATTACCTTTGCGGCATGGAATTACTAGACGGCCGGCTCGCTTCGCGCACCATCCTGGACTTGCTGCAGTTGAAAGTAGCTCAATTAAAGACGGAAGGAAAGAAAGTACCCCACCTGACGGCCGTGCTGGTCGGCAATGACGGGGCCAGCGAAACATATGTGGCTTCGAAGGTCAAAGCCTGCGCCGCGATCGGCTATAAATCAACCCTCCTTCGATTGGACGCCACGGTCAGCGAGAACCGGCTTCTTACCCTGATCGAAGAATTGAACAACGACGCCGATATTGACGGTATCCTCGTCCAGCTTCCCCTGCCCCGCCATATCTCCGATGAAAAGGTGATCAATGCGATCCACCCGTCAAAAGACGTCGATGGATTCCACCCGGTAAACGTCGGTAAGATGGTCCAGGGACTGCCAACATTTATTTCGGCCACCCCGCACGGCATCCTGCTCCTGCTCGACCACTATAAGATCGACACCCGTGGCATGCACGCCGTTATCATCGGCAGGAGCAACATCGTAGGCAGACCGATGGGCATCCTGCTAAACGCCAATACCCAGCCCGGCAACTGCACCGTGACCACGTGCCACTCCCATACCCGGAACCTCCGGGAGATCTGCCTTCAGGGGGACCTTATTGTCGCGGCTATCGGGCGTCCGGAGTTCGTTGATGCTTCGATGGTAAAAGCCGGTGCAATCGTCATCGATGTCGGGATCACCCGGGTTCCCGATGCGGGCAAAAAAAGCGGTTTTGGACTCAAAGGCGACGTACACTTCGCTTCGGTCGCGCCGAAATGCAGCTATATCACCCCCGTCCCCGGCGGCGTCGGGCCGATGACGATCGCTGCATTAATGAAGAATACTTTAACAGCCTGTCAGCAACGAAATGGCGCCTGACACCTCCCATCTGCCGCTTACCGGCAGCCACGATAATACATCGCGCGCCGGGGGTCCCGGCGCCGTTCCATCCGCGGATCTCTTTTCCCCTGCTGAGCCCGGCCTTCCCGTGATGGAACGGTTCTATACCCTCCAGGGCGAAGGTTTCCATAGCGGTAAGGCTGCCTGGTTCATCCGTCTTGCGGGCTGCGATGTCGGCTGCGTCTGGTGCGATGTCAGGGACAGCTGGGACGCCGCCCGCCATCCTGTGTTACCCATTGACCAATTGGTCCGCGAAGCATCGTCCAGCCCCGGTCGCCTGGCCGTTATTACGGGCGGCGAACCTCTGATGCACGACTGCTCCGGATTGACGGCCCGCCTGAGGGTAGCCGGTTTCGCCACCCACATCGAAACCTCCGGAGCCTGGCCGCTTACCGGGGACTGGGACTGGATCACGCTGTCCCCCAAAAAATTCAAAGCTCCCCTCCCCGCGATAGCTCCGCTTGCATCAGAGCTTAAAGTCGTGATATATAATAAATCGGATTTTGACTGGGCAGAGAGCTGGGCAGCGGAAATGAACCCTGGTTGCCTCCTTTACCTCCAGCCGGAATGGAGCCGGTCCGAGACAGTAACTCCGCTGATCATCGAGTATATAAAGCACCACCCCCGCTGGCGCTTTTCCCTGCAACTGCACAAATACATCCACGTCCCCTGACGCGCCTGCAGGCCGCCCCTTACTCCCGCCGCCCAGGACGCAGCTCAATTGTTCGGCTGAATGAAAATATGTAACTTACCCGGATGAAAAACCATATCCCGCTGCTCGGACTCCTTTTCCTTTTCTTTGCCAAACCGGTTCACGCCCAGTACAATCCGGACAAAGTCCCCAAAAAAGCGCAAAATCTCTATAATAAAGCCCTCGACATGGCCCAGGACGACCTGCCCGGCGCCATGCGCCTCCTCGACCAATCCATCCAAATCGATCCGAACTACGAGGAAGCCTACCTGTCCCTCGCTGGGATGTACGCGTCTCAAAAAGACTACCGGAAAGCGGTCGACAACTACGAAAAAGCGCGTGGCATCGATAGCATCTATTTCAGGGACTTCAACCTTCCTTATTCCATCGACCTCGCCGGCCTCGGCGAATTCGACAAGGCATTGGAGGCTGTCCGGTACTTTTTGACCGATCCACACCTGAACGAAACCAGCAGGAAAGCAGGTGAATACCGGCAGCATTGCTTTGAGTTTGCACTCAGCTATGCGGCCACCCACCCCGCATCGGGTTATAAATTCGAACCGCACAATCTCGGCGACAGCATCAATACCGATGTGTCGGAATATTTTCCGACGATCACCATCGACGGCAATACGCTGATTTTCACCCGGCGCGTCCAGCACGTCAACGAAGACTTTTATGAATCCACCAGGACGAATGGCGCCTGGAGCAAGGCGATCAGTCTTCCCGGAAATATCAATACGAATAACAACGAGGGTGCACAGAATGTCTCACAGGACGGCCAATGGCTGATCTTCACCGGATGCAATTTTCCCGACGGTCACGGCAGCTGCGACCTGTATATTTCCTATCTCACGCCCGACGGCTGGAGCGCGCCGGAAAACCTCGGCGATAGCATCAACTCAGAGTTCTGGGAGTCCTCGCCTTCCCTTTCCCCCGACAAAAGGGACCTCTATTTTGCTAGCCGCCAGCCGGACGGCTACGGCGGCAGCGACCTGTATGTTAGCCATCGGCTCCTCAACGGCCATTGGAGCCTTCCCGAGAACCTGGGTCCCGCCATCAATACGATCGGTGACGAAGCGGCCCCTTTCATCCATGCCGACAATCAAACCCTTTATTTTACCTCCAATGGACGCCCCGGCTATGGAGGCGATGACCTCTTCGTCACGAGAAAAGGACCTGATGGAACCTGGGGCAAACCCGAAAACCTGGGATATCCCATCAACACGATCGACAACGAAGGAAGCCTTGTCATCGCCGCCGATGGAAAGACAGCCTACTATGCCAGCGACCGCGCAGATAGCCGAGGCGGCCTGGACCTCTACACATTCGAGCTCCGCCAGGACGTCCGGCCCGCCAGAACGCTTTGGGTAAAAGGGAAGGTATTCGACTCGACCACCCACAAAGGTCTTCCGTCCAGCGTCGTCCTAACGGATCTGGCTACCCGACAGATCATCAGCGACCTGCAAACCGACGAAACCGGCAATTACCTGATCACGCTCCCCGAAGGCAGGAACTATGCCTTCGACGTCAAGAGAAAGGGATATCTCTTTTTCTCAGAGAACTTCGCACTGACCGGCAACACAACGGATACCGTCTATCACATCGACATCCCCCTCCAACCGCTCGCGGCCAACGCGGTGGCGGTTCTGAAGAACATCTTCTTCGAAACCAACAAGTACGACCTCCGGCCCGAATCCGGCACCGAACTCGACGCCGTCGTCCAGCTCATGAAAGACAACCCGACGCTGAAGATCCAGATCAACGGCCACACCGACAATTCAGGCAACCAGGCCGACAACATCAAGCTATCGGAAGAGCGCGCGAAAGCCGTCACTTCATACCTGATCGCCAAAGGCATCTCGCCCGCCCGCCTGACTTCGAAAGGATGGGGCGACGCCCAGCCGGTCGCCGACAATGGTACGCCGGAAGGCCGCGCGAAGAATCGCCGCACCGAAATGAAAGTCATCAGCCGCTAAGGCCCGCATCACTGCGACGCCCGAATTCACGCATGGACGCTCCGCCCATGCAAACCTTCATCCACCGGCACCCGAATTCACGCTGGGATGCCCGCACCCATGGACGCCCCTGCGAATAAAAGTTTTCCCCACTGCAGCCTGACAGCAGTGAATTCGCATTTTTCTCCACCGGAAATTCCCGGCTCCGCTAACTTGGCCGTCCAATTGAACCCCCATGGAAGATGAGATCGTATCGTTGCTTGCCCTTACGCGGATCACCGGCATCGGTCCGGTTCACACCAGGACACTGCTCACCGCCTTCGGAAGCGCCGCCGCCGTATTCGGCGCGGACCGCAGCGCCTTGCAAAAATGCGGGCTGCACGACGATCTGATCGAGGCGATTCTGCACTATGCCGGCTTTTCCGATTTGCATGCGGAAATCCGGTACCTCCGGCAAAATAATATTCGGATCCTTCGGTTCGACGACGCCGAATATCCCAGGCGATTATCCGCATTACCCTATTCCCCGATCGTCCTTTTCTTTCAGGGGAACACCACCCTCAATGCTAAGAAAGTCATCGCTATTGCAGGGACACGCACGCCGACGCAGCATGGGATCAGGATGACGGAACAATTCGTCAGAGACTTGAAGCAACCGGACCTGCTCGTGTTAAGCGGCCTTGCGTTCGGCATCGACGCCGCTGCACACCAGGCGGCGTTAGCAGCCGGCATTCCTACCATCGGCGTCCTCGGCAGCGGATTGAACCAGATTTACCCAAAGGAACACTGGGGCCTCGCCCGGTCAATGGTCGGACAAGGTGGTATCTTGAGCGCAGCACCCTGCAACGCCAAAGCCGCGTTGCACAGTTTTCCGGTTCGCAACCAGTTGATCGCCGCGATCAGCGACGTCCTGGTCGTCATGGAAACGGGTCTGAAAGGCGGGAGCCTCTCGGCAGCCAGTGCGGCCGAATTGTTGCACAAACCGGTCTTCGCAGCTCCCGGTAGGATGTCCGATGAAAAAAGCTACGGCTGCCTCGGGCTGATCCGGGAAAAGAAAGCCACGGTGCTGCTGTCCGCCGCGCAGGTCAATGCCGCCATGGGCTGGCGACAGCACGCAAATCGCCCGACTCATCAACCTTCTCTGCCCTTTGATGCGATACAACATCCGGAACCCTCCGACCCGCTCCCGGGTACCTCTGCCGAAGAAGAGAGCCTGCTGACATTGCTCGTCGGGAAGGACAGCATCGCTTTCGACGACCTCGTCGTATTGTCCCGACGGCGTGCTCCTTACCTCTCCTCCACCCTCCTCGGCCTTGAGCTCAGGGGACAGGTCCGCTGCCTTCCCGGCAATCGTTACTGCCTCGCAGGTCGTTGATTCCCACCGGGGATTTTAAATTTGGACCATACCAACCGCCTATCCTATCTTTGCACATGGCAAGAATAAATCCCCCCGCCGCTAAGGCGCCCTCCTCAAAATTCTTCGGCGAAGGCCTCACTTTCGATGACGTTTTGCTGCTGCCCGCATTTTCGCAGGTCCTGCCCCGTGAAGCCGATATCCGCAGCCAATTGACCCGTGACCTGACGCTTAATATTCCCATGCTCTCTTCGGCTATGGACACGGTAACCGAAGCCACTCTCGCCATCGCGCTGGCCCGGGAAGGCGGCATCGGCATCCTTCATAAAAATATGAGTATCGATCGCCAGGCGGAACAGGTCCGGAAGGTGAAACGGAGCGAAAGTGGTCTCATCATCGATCCCATCACGCTACACGAAGACTCGACCATTGGCGACGCCCTTCGCCTCATGAAAGAAAACAAGATCGGCGGCATCCCGGTCGTCGACAACGCCAAAGTGCTGGTCGGCATCCTTACCAACCGCGACCTTCGCTTTGAAGACAGCAAGCGCCGGAAGGTCAGCGAGGTGATGACGCCCAAGGACCGGCTCATCACGGCGCCCGAAGGCACCGACCTCAAAAAAGCAGAGAAGATCCTGCAAAAATACAAGATCGAGAAGCTGCCGGTTGTGAACCGTCAGGGGCGACTGATTGGCCTGATCACGTACCGCGATATCCTCCAGCTCTCCAGCTATCCCAACGGGGTGAAAGATTCTTATGGCCGGCTCCTGGTCGGGGCGGCACTCGGCATCACCAAGGACTTGCTTGATCGCGCCGCCGCCCTCCAGCAGATTGGCGTCGACGTCGTAACCCTCGACAGCGCCCACGGACATCATATCGGAGTGATCACAGCGCTCAAGACGTTGAAGAAATCCTTTCCTAAACTCCAGGTTATTGCCGGCAATGTCGGCACGGCCGCCGGCGCCCGTGCCCTGGCGGACGCAGGAGCGGATGCAATAAAGGTGGGTATCGGCCCGGGCTCGATCTGCACTACCCGCATCGTCGCCGGAGCCGGGGTTCCGCAAATCACCGCGGTGATGGAGGCGGCATCTGCCGTGAGCGGCCGGAAGATCCCGGTAATCGCCGACGGCGGCATCCGCTACACCGGCGATATGGTCAAAGCGCTCGCGGCGGGAGCCAGCACCGTCATGATGGGAAGCGTCTTTGCAGGCGTCGAGGAAAGTCCCGGCGAAACGATCATCTATGAAGGCAGGAAGTTCAAGGAATACCGGGGCATGGGGTCGATCGGCGCGATGACGCAGGGCAGCAGTGACCGCTATTTCCAGGACATGGAAGACGACATCAAGAAACTGGTGCCGGAAGGCATCGAGGGTCGCGTTGCCTTCAAAGGCCATCTGTCGGAAGTGGTTCAGCAATATGTCGGCGGCCTGAGATCAGGCATGGGGTACTGCGGGGCAAAGGACATCCCCACCCTTCAAAAACTGGCCCAATTCATCCGGATCACCAACGCAGGCATGAAAGAAAGCCACGCGCACGACATCGAGATCACGAAGGAGTCGCCCAATTATAGCCGATAGCCCGGCCAGCATCTATCTGACAAATACAATCACTGGCTTTTGATGAAAGGCGACGAAGAAGAATTCAACGCCTGGTACAGGATCAATAAGGAAAAGTTCGACGCTTTCGCCGTCTGGTTCGCCGACATTCCCCACCACCTGGATAAAGACCACTTATTAGTCAGGACCCATTACAGCCAATAAGGCAGAAAGCTTATTTTTGAGCAAAGTTCCTGGCTTGAAAAAGATCCATCCCGCCCTCTTGTCGATCCTGACCGGTGTGCTGCTGTACGGCGCCTGGCCGGAATCACCCCTCACTCCGCTCATCTTTGTCGCTTTCATTCCGTTGCTTTGGGTTGATCGCCAGGGTATCCGCCGCGCGCGGTTCTTCGGGTGGACCTATGTGTCCATGCTGCTTTGGAATGCCGGCTCGACCTGGTGGATCTGGAACGCGATCGCGCCGGGCGCCGTCGCGGCGATCATGGCCAACAGCCTGCTGATGTGTGTACCGTGGCTCGCGTTTCATTGGGTCAGGAAAAGAATGGGTAACGACTTCGGGTACGCTGCCCTGATCCTGTTCTGGCTTAGCTTTGAATATTTCCACCTCCAGGACTGGGGCCTCAGCTGGCCCTGGCTCACGCTCGGCAATTGCTTCGCCACGCATCCCTCCTGGGTGCTCTGGTACCGGTTTACCGGCACCAGCGGCGGCAGTCTCTGGATCCTCCTGACGAACATCCTGGTCTTTCGCTGGTTATGGCGATTCACGCAACGTCAGGACCGGAGGCTCCGGCCCCTGGTCATAGCCTGCGCTGTCATCCTTGTTCCGTTCTTTATCCACCCGGGTAGTTTTACCACGATGACCGCCCAGCCGTCGGGCCCGCATATCGTCATCGTCCAGCCGAATATCGACCCGTACAAAAAGATCGCCTCCGGCAGCTTCGATAACCAGCTGCAAAAGTTGATCCGATTGACCGAATCGGCGATCGACAGCAGCACCGCGCTCGTCGTCTGGCCGGAAACCGCCCTCTACAGAGAGGATGGGCCCATCGAAGAAGCCTATCTCCGGCAAATTCCTTATCTACGTCCGCTCTGGGACTTTTTGCGGCAGCATCCCCGGATCAACCTCCTGACAGGGATCGAAAGCTTTCGCTTTTTCAACGACCGGCACTCATCAACCGCCTTTTTCGACCCCGGGAGCGGCAGGTACGTGGAAACGTATAATGCAGCCGCCATCCTCGACAGTGGCGGGCTTGTGCAGTCATATCACAAATCCCGGTTTGTGCCCGGCGCGGAATCGCTTCCGCCCTGGCTGCACTTCCTGGATTCCTGGTTTGAAAAATTCGGCGGCACGACAACCGGGTATACCGGGCAGGCAGACCGGACGCCGCTGGCGACCACCAACGGGTCCTATCGGATAGAACCGGCGGTTTGCTATGAAAGTATCTATGGCGAATTTCTCGCAGGCTTCAGCCGCAATGGCGCCGACCTTATCGCCGTAATCACCAACGACGGCTGGTGGGGCAATACGCCCGGGCATCTCCAGCACCGCGATTATGCCAGGCTCCGCGCCATAGAGTCCGGGCACTGGATCGTCCGCAGCGCGAATACCGGCATTTCCTGCGTGATCGATCCGCGCGGTCGCATCACCGAATCTCTGCCCTGGGCCGTGGAAGGAACACTCAAGGCCGCCGTACCGGCCACTACAGAGAAGACGTTCTATACCCGGTATGGCGATTGCATCTCCAGGCTCGCGGTCGCGCTGACCATCCTCCTGCTGATATGGCATTTCTATACGCTCATCAAAACGAGAACCAGGCATGTATAACGAGCTCTTTTGCCAGGACGAGGGAGCGGGTGCTTCAATCGTCTTACTGCACGGTTTCGCGGAAGACGGGACCGTATGGGACAATCAGCTCGAAGCACTTCAAACGGCGGGCCGCCTGATCATTCCCGACCTGCCTGGAAGCGGCCGCTCACCTTTAGGCGGAACAACGCTCTCGATGGAATCGATGGCGGATGATGTCCTGGCCCTCCTCGATCGTCGGGGCATCGAAAAAACGATCCTGATTGGCCACAGCATGGGCGGCTATATATCCCTGGCCTTTGCCGCCCGCCATCCGGGCCGGTTGAACGCGCTGGGGTTGTTCCATTCCACCGCCTACCCCGACAGCGAAGAAAAAAAGGCGATCCGCCGCAAGGCCATCGAATTTATACGGGCCAACGGATCGGCCCCCTTTATCCGTCAATCCACGGCCAACCTGTTTTCGCCTCTGACCCGCCAACACCGGCCGGAGCTGATCGAATCCGTAATTTCCAGGTATGCAAACTTCGCTCCCGATGCCCTGATCGGCTACTATGAAGCGATGATAGCCCGCCCCGACCGCACTGCTGTCCTGCGCGAATTCAACGGACCAGTGCTCTTTATCCTGGGAAAGGACGATGCGATCATCCCCGCGCAACAGGTATTGGAACAATCCTGGATGCCGGCCATCGCGCAAATCCATATAGTACCCGAGGCCGGCCATGAGGCTATGCTGGAGAATCCCAAACTGAGCAACCAACTATTACTCGATTTTATCAATTTTGTATCCGAATCATGAACAGAACGATCCTCATCACAGGCGCGACTTCGGGCTTCGGTGAAGCCTGCGCCCGCAAATTTGCCGCCGCCGGCGACCAACTGATCCTCACCGGACGGCGCCTCGACCGCCTCGAGGCCCTGCAACGGGAAGTCAAAGGATCGCTGGTCCTTCACTTCGACGTCCGCGATAAGGCTGCTGTAGACAAGGCCATATCAGGCATTCCGCCCGACCGGCGCAAGATCGACATCCTCATCAACAACGCCGGGCTCGCGCTGGGCCGGGACTATTTTGACGAAGCAAGCATGGAAGACTGGGAAACCATGATCGATACCAATGTAAAAGGGCTGCTCTATGTCACCCGGGCCGTGTTGCCTTTTATGATCCCGGCCGGCAACGGCCATGTCATCAATCTCGGCAGCGTCGCCGGCAAAGAAGTCTACGAAAAAGGCAATGTCTATTGCGGGACCAAATTCGCCGTCGACGCAATCTCCCGCTCGATGCGGATCGACATGCTGCGGCACGGCATCAAGGTTACCGCCATCCATCCCGGCGCCGCGGAAACCGAATTTTCCATCATTCGGTTCAAAGGTGATGAGGCCCAGGCCAAAAAGATCTATCAGGGGTACACGCCCCTGACCGCCGAAGACGTGGCCGACGCCATTTTTTACTGCGCCTCGCTGCCGCCCCACGTCTGCATCAATGATCTCGTCATTACCTGTACGGCTCAGGCCGATGCGATCTATTTCCATAAGACCTGAGAAAGTTACAGTTTGCTTCGGCTTCGGCATCCTTGCGCCGCGCAACTCCTAGGGCGCCAGCGCAATCCTGACCTGGATCCCTCCCTTGGTCGTCACGATCGGCGGCGTCGTTGAAATCGCAGGCGTCGTCCGCTGCTGATCGAAAAAGAATTTCAGGTTGATCCGGTTATTCAACACATAGTTGATCGAAGGGTCGATCCTGATCACTTTTTGTCCGCCGGTGGGCAACGCAGTATTCTGATCCAGGTAACTGCTGGACATCGCATCGTTCCGGATACTGATATCCACCCGCAGCGTCAGATCATTCTGCGCCTTTCGCGAATTAATGCTGCCTGGCGCTCCGTTAGGCGGCGTTCTGCCGTTCCCCGGCACCTTCCATCCGAAGGGCAACCCGACATTGGAATACTTGATCCCCCAGCCGAGATCCAGTTCCGTAGACTGTGTCTCGCTCAGTTGGTAATCGATCAGGCTCAGGCTTAGCTGGCGCGACCTGCTGTAACTAACCTTCGCCTGCATCTGGTTCACAAAGGTCATATCGATCCCAAGCAGCGGCGCGAACTGCTCCTGGATCGTGATATTCGGGACCTGGAAGAAAGGCACGAAATTCCCCGTCAACGTATCCACGAAGCCGGGGACGCGATATCCCAGGGGATCGAAATAATTGAGGTTCGAGTTGAATGTGCCCATGCTCAGCGAGCTCGTATAAGAGTTGGACAAATTGAAGCTGGTAAAGATTTTATTGAAGAACGGAACCTTTGTCAATCCCGTATAGGTAATATGCCAGTTCGGCCTGGGGAGATACCCGGAGAACGGATTGGCGGTTATGCTGCCGCCGCTTTCGCTCATCAGCGCGATCTTCTGCGGGTCCTTCCCCGTATATGCTGCCAGGAAGGCGGGAATCAACACATCCTGTGAGTACAACCCATAACCCTTCACATACCCGTTGGGGCCCGTCAATCCGCCGGCGTAAGGATTCAAAGCCCCTATCCGGTGCGAGATGATCATCCGATTGTTCTCAAACTTCAAAAATGTCTTCGTCACCTGGTCCGGCTGATACTTTTCGAACAGCGTTTTGTAGGAAAGGAAACTGATCGTGAACGTCCCCGTATTGTACGGGTTCAGCCGCGAATAGTACGATCCGCCGGCCGTATCCTTGTACAGCTCCGAATAGTTCATTCCGAAGCTCTTGTCGAGATTGACCGAGATGTGAAAATCCCGGATCGGCTCCAGCATCGCGGTGATGGATATCTTTTGGATGTACGAAATCGTATTCTGCTGGTTGAAGTTCGTGTCGGTCGCAATAAGCCCCTTTTGCCCGAGCCGGTTGATGAAATTCGTATCAGGCCGCATTCCCAGCGTATACTTCCATCCCGGCTGCTGCGTCCGGAGGTCCATCCCCAACGCCTGCGTGCTGTCCAGGAAACCGTAGATGGCCGACGCGGAATTATCGGAATAATTGATGGATATCCGCTTGAGCGATGTCAGGATCCTGGCAACCGCCCGCGGGAATCCGGTCAGTTGGGGGCCCGCCGGCGGCGCAGTCGAAGGTCTCCGGCCGCGGCCGGTATCCGGCCTGCCGTTGGTCGGCCGCGAAGGCCCCGCATCCAGGCTTTTCAACAGTTTCCATTTGTCATATAGCCGGGTAAAATCAAGGTCCGCCGTCACCATCCGCTGCTGCGAGTTTTGAATGCTGTTGCCGAACGTCGGCGCAAGCAGGGAGGCCGTCGTCCAGGTATAGGTCGACGCGTAGGTAGCCTGGATCTTCGTCCAGTCCAGTGCGGGTATCTTGCTCGTCGGCAACAGGTAGGTCAGGTTGAGATTCTGATTGTACAGTACGTTCCGGCCGCCACGGAAGAACCGGGTCCACATGTTCTTGCGCTCCCTTCCGTTTTGCCGCCCCGGGTCCTCATCGATCCACGACTTATTGGTAGCATTGAAGCTCAGCGACAAAGACCGGGTGAAATCCCATTTCAGGGTATACAGGCGATCGAACGTAAAGAATTTGTTGAAGGTCTCGGGAAGGACATTTTCCGGTCCGCCCACATTCCGCGACCGGAAGGCCCCGAACTGCCGGTCGATATTGAACTGAACGCCCAGGACGGTGGGCATGAGATTGTAGTTGAAATCCTTGATCAGACCCAGCCACGGCGTCCTCGCCTTTATCAGCCTTTTGAACGGCTCTTTATATCGCGGCTGCCGGCTGAAGTTGTACGCCAGGCTCCCCTTGTGATTGGTCATGTCATCCTCCACGGCCAGTGGACTGTGATGACCGGTATGTGTATACGAATAACTGACATTTAAGTTCTCGATACTCCACAATTGCAATCGCTTGTTCGTCGTATTGTTCTTGTGCAGGTTCGTCAGGTTCACCGTTTCGGTAGTGGTAGCGTCGATCGCCTGCTTCCGGATGGAGTCCTTCTGCCGGGACGGCGCCTGCGCAAGTTTGTCCTTAAGCTTGATGTCGAGATCGTAAGGGTCATATTCCGGCGTAGCCACGGTCCGGGTGATCCCCGCGTACACCGGCACGGACAACGCGGCCTTTCGCGGCAACAATTTTCCCAGTTCGAGGTTCGTCGCGGCATCGAGCTCGAGGTCGTTTTCATACGACCGCTGACTCGTATTCTGGTCGATGGTGCCCCACCCCGCGGACCGGTTGCTGCCCGCGACCGACAAGGTGCCCAGATCGGCCAGCTTGGTGTCCACCTTGCCAACGACGGCCCAGCCTCCTTTCTCGCTGATATCGGTAAGCCGCAATTCGTCGAACCAGACCTCGGTGCAAACCGGGTATGGCTGGTTGACGTTTTCCACTCCCAGGAAAAATGCCTGGATGGCCCCGAGGTTGGGGTTCCCGATGATCGCATAGATCCTGCCGGTAGCGGCGTCGGCCTCTTTATAGTAGACGTTGGAGACGCCCGTATTGTTCCGGTCCTCCTTCAGCCGGATCAGCCTTTGCAAATTCAGATCCAGATTGTTCTCCGCCGGCCAGATATCCGTCGGCAGCGTCGCCTGCCATTGCGTCTTCTTGAGCGGTATCCTGATCTCGTAGTAGTTGCTGGTAAAATCGCTGCCCATCCTGACAATGGCCTCCAGGTCGCCGTCGTTGAACGTGTTCGGCGTTCCGGCGGATTCGGCGTGGATGAACATATCGATTGTCCCGTATCGCCGCAGATCCAGGTTGGTTGTCTTGTAAACGCCTCGGGAGTCGAACTGCGAAAGGTTGCAGATCTGCAGACTCATCGACTGTTCGTTCAACAGCAGGTTAACATTGTTGTTGTTCAACTCCTGCTGGCGCTCTACGCCCGGCGGGATCACGTAGTTGACGGGTTGACGGGAGCTGTTCTGTTCGATATTCACCGCAGTCACGTTGAAACTCGTGGAGCTGTTGTTAGGCAAGGGCACCATATTGCCGGTCGTATCGACCACATAGCTGAAGCTCCTCCAGGTGTTCCTCACGAGTTGTAGTTGCGCGAAGCGCAACACCACCGAATCCTGCCATCCGGTAAGATACATCCGCATGAATTGGATGGACCGCATGTCGGGCATATGGCCGACATTCTGGTAATACTGGGCGAGCGGAATGCTGAATTGATACCAGGTCTGCGATACCCCGCCGTTCGGATGAAAATTGATCGAATCGGTGATATAGTTGACCCCGTTGGTGATCCCGAAACTGTCCGGCGTCAGGTTGACCTTATACTCGAAATATTGCTCGAGCGTGTTCATCGTATTATCGTTGTTCAGGTCCTCCTGGTCGGGATAAAGCGTGAAGGCCGAGATAGTCGTCGCCCCGGTGGCGGCGATCGGCGAGTTGCCCTGGGGATTATTGACATATTTATACCGGCCAAGCACACCAACTTTCGCGGCATCATACCGGGGATCGAGATAATTGATGAAGTTGTCGCTTGATGGGTCGGAATTGGCTGCCGAATAAGCCGGGGAAGTCGTCCCGACGAGAGCGCCCAACGTGTTCAGAAAGGACGAGAAGTGGGTCTGCTCCGACTGGTCGCCCATCCCATCCAACCCTACGTCCTGATAAGGCCGGTCTCCTGAGTTATTGCTGAACGCCGTGGTCACTTCGATCGGGTTGGCCGGCACCCTGCCCCAGACTGATGAACTGTCCACCGCGGCTGTGATATTGGGCGTATTCAGACCGTTCTCGAATTCCTTTTTGCCATCCCGCAAAATATCTTCGCTTACACTGCCAAGGTCGATATACAGCTGACCGCCCGTCGTATTCCCGACATTCGCCTGACCCGCGGGCAGCGTGGGACTCGTCTTGGCGAAGGGGTTCAGCACCCAGAACTGAAGCACTTCGATATTGGCCGTCTCGAAGTCCGTTTGCTGCAAGGCGCGCATGATCCCGCCCCACCTCGTGCCCGGATTGTTCAACTTTCCATCGGCGGTATTGATGCTTCCCGGCCGGGTGTCAAAATTGTAAGGGCCCCGGTCAGTCGGATAAAAGGCCATATCGAAGGTTTGGAGCTGCGCCTGGCCCGTCGACACCGACTGTTGCGGGAAGATCTGCTGGATCAGGACCGGTCCGATCCGCGGGTCGAGCAGGGTATTTTCATAAGAATCGGGATCGGTCGCTCCGCCTGCATTCTGCAGCGTCGGATCGATATTGTACCAGGCCAGCCGTGCGCGGTTGTATCCGTAGGCCAGGTCATTGTTCAGGACCGCCTCCGGGAAGAGCGGCGGGTATGTCCCGCCGACGCCGGCGGGCGTGGAGGCCATCGCCCAGCTCGTGAGCGGGAACCGGAGGTCGATGGCGCTCGTGGACCCTTCGAAATCATCGACATAGACGGCGCCCGAATTACCTCTACCGATCTGAGGCGGATGCCCGGGTCGCAAAATCGCCGCCTCGCCATACGCATTGATCGTACTCATTTCCTTGGTGGGGTACAGGTGGTTCAGCGCCATAGTTAGCTGCGGCAGCTGGCCGCGATAATTGGCATCGACCCCGAACATAGTATTGCGTACCGGGTCCTCCCCGTAATCGGTTTTCGCGAAAAACGGCCGCTCGTTCAACCGCTCGATCGTCGCACCCAGTGCAAAGGTCTCCGTCGCCGTATTCTTCGCCAGATAGTCGAGCCGCAAACCCATGAAACTTTTTTGCTGTAACCCGAAATTGGCATTGTTCTCAAACGAAACATTCACCGGAACGCCGGAATTGATTATGGATTGATTGATAATGGTCACTTGCCCGGATGCATAGTCGACCGTATAGTCCTGGTTTTCCTTGAGCGTCTGCCCGCCCGCCGTAACTACGACAGATCCGGGTGGTACATTGAACGCGCCCAGCGACAGTTGGTTGGACATCTGCCCCTTGGCCGTCCCGCTGATCACATACCTGTCCACGTTTGCGTAAGTCTGCGCGACGGCCTTTATCGTATCGTAAAGCTGGCTGTAAATATATTTCGCCTTGAACGAATCCGGCGCGTTGCCATGAAAGGCCCGCTGCAACATGTACTCGCCGAACGGCTTCAACACCGGGAAGATAATGACCCCCTGCGAGGAAAGAACGGTATGACCCTCGATATAGTCGAAGACCCCGTCCGGCCCGGGGTCGTTATTGGCATTCAGGCGATCCAGGCCAAGGATGGTGATCAGCGGGGTATCCACCGCCGGCCCTTGCGGCAGGTAGTTCTTCGTACCCTTGCTGGGCTGGTCATAGTTGACGGATAACTGGAATCCCGTTTTGGTGATATTTGTCAGCGCGCTTCCCCCGGCGATCTTCAGCGTGTAAATATTCTTCATCATCAGGTTCCAGATCGGCAGGCTGGTCCGTTGCGCCGTCGCCTTCAGGAGTTTGAGGTAAAGCACTTTCGACGCGCCGCCACTGACCCCCGTCAACGGATTGGCCGCTGCCGTATCAGGCGGCACATCGGATGCAAATTCTCCTACCTGGTAGATCTTCCCGTTATAGCTGTACTGGTAAGCTACGGCGAGTACATCACTGGGTTGAAGCATCTGGTTGACGGAAATGAACCCGACCTGCGGATCGTAGCTGTATTCCGATGGTCCGAGCTTCCGCGCATAGACGATCTCGAAATCCTGCACCTGGGTCAGGCCCAGTGAGTTCAGTTTCCCGACCGCGGTCGTCGGGTCCCGGCTGGCCGGATCGTTGACGATGCTCGTATATTCCGTGTTGGCCGTGTTGAAGGGATAGGGAACAGACGTCAGCGAATGCACTTTCGGGTTGTAGGGCGACTGTTCGCCCAGGTCCATCAGACCGACGATTTGCCGGGAGCTCGTGTCGTAACCCTGTCGGTTGGTCACCCATACTTCCATCCGCAGGATCTGAACCTGCGAACTGACGATCGGCAGGGTCGACATGGCGAAGTTATAGTTGTTGACAAAATATTGCCCCAACAGGAAGTGCCGGTTTTCATCGTAATCGTCGGCTTTGAAGGAAAAATTCGAAACCTGGGCGCCGCCGGCCGAACTGATCGACTGCTTTTGCGAGGTCTCGTTCGCCAACACCCCGGTGATGGTAAGTTTTCCGAATTGGAGCTGGGTCTTGATCCCGAACAGAGACTGCGCTCCGGTGATGAGCGTGCTCCTTGTCTGGAATGACACGTTCCCGGCCTCGATCTTCTTGATGATCTCGTCCGAGCTGCCGGTATAGTCGAGTTTCAGCTGGTTCTCGAAATTGAAATTGGCCAGGGTGTTATAGCTGATGGGCAGTTTGAGCTTGCTGCCGATGGATCCGAGGACGTTCAGATTGGCGGACTCGTCGAACATGAATCCCCCCTGTCGGCGCGCACTCAGTGGCAGGGTCGGGTTCTGGATGTTTTCTCCCTGGTACCCCGCCGTGATATCCACGTTTCCCTGTGGCCGGATATCGGGCTTGCCAGTCCCAAAAATGCGGTTGAACAAATTGTCGCTCACCGTCAGGTTCGGCCGCATCATTCGCCTGTTGAGCGCATCCAGTGCATCGGCCCGACTTCGGAAATAGGCGTCCTGGTCCTTCTGCCCCTGGATCCGGAGCATTTCATCCTGCGTGAGGAAGGTCGGCTTTCTATAATATTGGCTGCCAACCCTTTCCATGATATAGTATTGCTGCGTAACGGGGTCGTAGACCACCGAATCCCGTATATTGGGCGGGTCCCTCAGATCAAACGGGTTGCGGTTGGTATCCTCGAGGAAATCCCCACGCCTGTCATACAGCGGAAACCTGAGCCGCGTAGCCGAATCCATCAGCCGGCGCATGCTGTCGAGTTTCCGCGCGCTGTCCGCGGGGATCGTATCCCGCATCGGGCACATTCCGCCCCATTCCCACCATTCGCTCCCGCCCCGGAGCCTCTTTCCCGCCTTCCCGGGCCAGTCCGAAAAAGGATTTGCCGCTGCGGTGGCAGAAACAACCACCAGAGCGGCGCCCAGGAGCAGCGTAGCCAGTATGAAGCGAAAACAGCGGGTCAATCTTTCCGCAAGAATTAGTTAGGTAAACATCCGACAATAGGCTACAAGATTTTTAGTGCTTTCTTAATGAGATCCTCCACTCTGTCAGTTCCCGGTGCCTCGCTGATCACCTTCCTGATGGCACTTTCCGCCGCGGGTCTGGCGATGCCAAGCGTGATCAAGGCATTTAACGCGTCCTGATCGAGGGTATTGCCTGCCGGAGTTGAAATATTTGCCCGTTCATCCTTTGATTTTCCAACCTTGTCTCGCAGCTCCAGTACTATTCTTTCAGCAGATTTCTTGCCAATTCCTTTGATGCTTTCCAATTGGCGGGCATTACCCTGCAAAATAGCCCTGGAAATCTCTTCGGGGCGCATGGAGGACAACATCATCCGGGCGGTTCCGGCGCCCACGCCGGAGACACTGATCAATTGCAGAAAGAGCTCCTTTTCCGCCCGGTCAAAGAAGCCATACAGCACATGCGCGTCTTCCCTGATATGCAAATAGGTCAGCAGGATGCCGTGATCCAGCTGCTCGATCTTCGAATAGGTATTGAGGCTGATTTGCAATTCATAGCCCACGCCGGCCACGTCCATATGTACCAGTGCCGGGCTCTTATAAGCGAATTCACCGCGTAGGAAGGCGATCATGGCCGCGAAAATCAATATTTTTCCCCACCTTTGCAAAAAACTTTTCATAACCAGATAGGATTACGATGAGCAAGAAAATGACCGCCGCAATCACTGCGATCGGAGGATACGTACCCGAAGACCGGCTGACCAATGCCGACCTGGAGAAACTGGTAGACACTAACGACGAATGGATCAGGACCCGTACCGGCATCGAGGAAAGAAGGATCCTGAAAGGGGTCGGAAAAGCAACTTCCGATCTCTGCGTTCCCGTTCTCCGGGAGATCTGCCGCAAACGGGGCATCGGTCCGGAAGAGATCGACTGCGTCATCGTAGCTACTGTCACGCCCGATATGTTCTTTCCGGCTACCGCCAATATCGTATGCGACCGTGCGGGCGCGAAGAATGCCTGGGGTTTCGATATGAGCGCCGCATGTTCCGGTTTCGTCTATGCGCTGACGACCGGCGCGATGTACATCGAAAGCGGGCGCTTTAAAAAGGTGGTGGTCATCGGTGGCGACAAAATGAGCAGTATCGTGGACTATAGCGACCGCACCACCTGTATCATCTTCGGCGACGGCGCCGGCGGCGTCCTGCTCGAACCGAATTACGAAGGGTACGGCGTACTGGACAGCATCCTCAGGAGCGACGGCAGCGGCCGCTCCCATCTGCATATGAAAGGAGGCGGTTCCTGGCACCCCTCTTCCTACGAAACCGTGGCGGCAAAGGAACACTACATCTACCAGGAAGGCCAGGCTGTCTTCAAGTTTGCCGTCAAAGGGATGGCCGATATCAGCGCGGAGCTGATGGAACGCAATCACCTGACGGCAGATGACATCGCCTGGCTCGTCCCGCACCAGGCCAACAAGCGGATCATCGACGCGACCGCGCATCGAATGGGCCTGTCCGACGAAAAGGTCATGATCAATATCCAGCGCTACGGCAACACAACCGCCGGCACGATCCCCCTCTGCCTTTGGGATTGGGAAAGCCAATTGAAAAAGGGAGACAACCTCGTCATCGCCGCCTTTGGCGGCGGCTTCACCTGGGGAGCAACCTGGATCAAATGGGGCCATTGACCGGCAACCTGCCTGACAACCGATCTGCTACTGACAACCCCACCACATGCCACAGGATATTCAAATCAGAAGAGCCGTTCCTGAAGATTGCCCCAGACTGCTGGACCTGATCCACGAACTGGCCCTTTTCGAAAAAGCCCCCCACGAAGTGACCGTTACAGCGGGGCATTTTGCCGAAAGCGGCTTTGGTCCTCACCCCGTCTGGTGGGCCTTTGTCGTCACTGTCGACGGAAAAGTGGAAGGATTCGCGCTGTATTATGTCCGTTATAGCACATGGAAAGGTCAACGGCTCTACCTCGAGGACCTTTTCGTCACGGAAGAAATGCGCGGAAAAGGTCTGGGCAAGCTCCTTTTCGACCGCCTGCTGATAGAAATGAAAGAGAAGGGATTTAAGGGAATGGTCTGGCAGGTGCTCGATTGGAACGAATCCGCCATCAAATTCTACAAGAAGTATGGCGCGCGATTTGATGCCGGCTGGATCACCTGCTCGGTCGACAACCCCTGACCGGCGCTTTGGCCCGGGACAACCGCTAACTTACCCCGTCCACCTGCATCGTCTTATCAATCTTTTGAACAAGCCCTTGCAACACCTTGCCAGGTCCAATTTCCGTAAAATGCGAGGCTCCGTCCTCGATCATCGCCCGGACAGACTGGGTCCATCGCACGGCGCCCGTCAACTGATCGATCAGGTTTTTCTTGATCTCATCCTTTTCAACCACGGCCTTGGCTGCTACATTCTGGTACACAGCGCATCCGGGGGTATAAAAGGTCGTCTTCTCGATCGCCGCCTTTAACTCGTCCTGCGCCGAAGCCATAAGGGGCGAATGGAACGCTCCTCCGACCGGAAGCAGCAACGCCCGCTTGGCGCCGGCAGCCTTCAATGCCTCACAGGCCTTTTCCACTCCCTTGACCGAACCGCTGATCACCAGTTGACCCGGACAGTTATAGTTGGCAGGCACCACGATTTCCCTGGTCCTTTCCTGCACTTCGGCGCAAACGGCTTCCACTTTTTCGTCCTCCAGGCCGAGGACCGCGGCCATCGCGGAAGGTCCCGCTTCGCAAGCCTTCTGCATCGCCTGTGCACGGGAGGACACCAATGTCAACCCGTCCTCGAAGCTCAGGCCGCCGCAGGCTACCAACGCAGAGAATTCCCCCAGGGAATGACCTGCAACCATATCCGGCCTATTATTCTCGACGCCTTTGAAAGCGATGACCGAATGCAGAAAAATGGCCGGCTGCGTTACCCTCGTTTGCCTCAATTCTTCCTCCGTCCCCGTAAACATGGTATCGGAAATCCGAAAACCGAGGATATCGTTTGCCTGCTCGAATAGCTTTTTGGCAAACGCGCTATTTTCATAAAGGTTCTTGCCCATTCCGGGAAACTGCGATCCCTGTCCCGGGAACACATATGCATGCTTCATTCTGCCTTGGGTTTAGTATACAGGGTCAGGGGTAACGCTGACCTTCGCAAATATACAGCCTTTTTCAACATCGGGTCCCCGACCGGCAAGGACCTCCGTCATATTAGTGGAGGCTGGAGGAGATTAGTTTGGTAAATTCGCTCCTGGTCTCGCTCTTCTCAAATTCACCCCAGAATGCCGAAGTGGTCGTCACGGAATTCTGCTTTTGAACGCCCCGCATCATCATGCACAGGTGCGACGCCTCTATGACGACTGCCACGCCCAGCGGCTGCAAGGTTTCCTTTATCGCATGCAGGATCTGTGTCGTCAACCGCTCCTGTACCTGCAGCCTTCGCGCATAGACATCGACGACCCGCGCGATCTTGCTCAGTCCCGTGATCCAGCCGTTCGGAATATAGGCGACATGCGCCTTTCCAAAAAAAGGCAACATGTGGTGCTCGCAAAGACTGTATATCTCGATGTCCTTCACCAGGATCATCTCGCTGACTTCCTCGTGGAACTTCGCCGAGTTGAGAATAGCATGCGCGTCCAGACCATATCCTTGCGTGAGGAACTGCATCGCCTTCGCCACGCGCTCCGGGGTTTTCAGAAGCCCTTCCCGTGAGGGATCTTCTCCTATGAAACCCAGGGATTGGTGGTAAAGTCCCGTCAGCGCACTTGTGGTTTCCTCGTCGTACTGTTCGATTTTCCTATACGCCATAGTTCCGATTTTCTGTTTAGTTCGCTCAGGCCGGATACTCCACAAAATTCCGCTCCGTTTCGTACAGGCGCACCTGCAGTTCCAGGGCCGGGTCGATCCTTGCCCGCAGCAAGTCATAGATCACTACCGCAATGTGCTCCGCCGTGGGGTTGAAGTCCTTGAAGAACTCGGTATCCAGGTTGAGATTCCTGTGATCGAAGCGCTCCAGTACTTCCTCTGCGGTGATCCGGGACAATAGTTTCATGTCTATCACATAACCCGTCTCGGGGTCGGGCACGCCGACGACCTTCACGATCAGCTCATAGTTATGCCCGTGATAGTGCGGGTTGCTGCATTTTCCAAACACCTCGGCATTTTTTCGGTCGTCCCATGCGGGATTGAATATCCGGTGCGCCGCATTGAAGTGTTCCTTCCGGAATACTGCCACTTTTTGATTCACCTGCTTCATGCTATCCTCCCTTTTTTTCGCCAAAATACTCCACAAAAATTCTCGGTGTCTCATATAATTTGATCCCATGCAGCCGAACGCCCTCCGGCAGATGCGGCTGTAGTTGATCCCAGATGCCGATCGCAAGGTTTTCGGTCGAGCACATCTTTCCCTGCAGGAAGTCCACTTCGACGTTGAGGTTCCGGTGGTCCAGCTTCTCGATGACGGTATCCCTGATGATGGCGCTTAATCGTTTGGCATCGAACAGGAATCCCGTTTCATGATCCGGCTCCCCCTTGATCGTCACATACAGGTCATAGTTATGCCCATGCCAGTTCTCGTTAGCGCATTTCCCAAAGACCGCATCGTTCTTCTCCCTGCTCCACTGCGGATTATACAACTTGTGGGCCGCATTGAAATGCTCCACTCGCGTCAAATACACCATAGTCTAAACGTTAAATTTCATGTGACCGGAATGCCCTGCCGCCGCCCCGCCCGCGATAAAATTTGCGCAAAGGTAATACATAGCCCAAAAAAGTCAAGGAATCCGATATTTGCGTATGCATATTCTCCTGGCCGCCGCCACCACCGCAGAAATTCGGCCCACAATCGATTTTCTGCTGAAAACCAGCGTTTCGCGCGCCGGCGAGGCCAACGCCCCCACGTCCACTCCTGCCGTCATCCCGCTTCCCGGACCACATTGCGTGTCCATTATTATTACGGGTATCGGTTCCGTCGCCACCACCTGGACGTTGATGCAATCCATCGGGACGGACCGGCCCGACCTGATGATACAGGCCGGGATCGCCGGCTGCCTCACCTGCCGGAACGCGGGCGAAACCGTTGTCATCCGCGACGAGTCTTTTGCCGATCTGGGCGTCTGGGAGGACGGCCGTTTCAAGTCGCCCTTTGAACTCGGGCTGGCCGACCCCGACGCGCAGCCCTTTTCGGCGGGTCGCCTCCCCAATCCCTGGTCGAAGCTGATAGCCCTGACCGGTCTGGAACCAGTCGAAGCCATCACCATCAATGAGATCAGTACCCATCCGGAACGGATCCGATGGCTGCAACAAAATAGCCCGGCCGTTGTTGAAAGCATGGAAGGCGCCGCGCTGCATTATGTCGGCCGCCGGGAAGCCATTCCTTTTATCCAGTTGCGGTCGGTTTCCAATGCGATCGGTATTCGTGACAAATCAAAATGGAACATGCCCCTGGCTATCGGGAACCTGAATGATCACCTGATCCGGCTGCTGGAAAGCCTGGCGGCTGCCGGAAACATCTTCCAGCCCCGCAAAAGAGAAAATTTATGACCCTTACCCTCGGTTTCAGCCCCTGTCCGAACGACACTTTCATTTTTGACGCCCTCGTCAACAAAAAAATCGACACCGGCGGACTTGATTTCGACGTCCGGCTGGAAGATGTGGAAACACTCAACCAATGGGCAATCCAGGGCCGCCTCGATATCTCCAAGATAAGTTATGGCGCCCTGCCCCTCATTACCGGACGCTACCGATTGCTGGACGCAGGCGGTGCGCTGGGCAAAGGCGTGGGCCCTCTCCTGATTTCCCGCCATCCCCGGGCAATGGCCGATATCGACACAGCCATCATTGCCATCCCCGGCGAACGGACTACCGCACACCTGCTTTTCTCGCTTGCCTTCCCGCTGGCGCGCCACAAAAGATTCATGATTTTTTCCGATATCGAAGACGCGGTGCTGACGGGGAAGGTGGACTGCGGCGTGATCATCCACGAAAACCGCTTTACCTATCGCCAAAAAGGACTTACGAACTTGATCGACCTCGGGGAGTTCTGGGAAAGCAAAACCGAGGCCCCGATTCCGCTTGGAGGGATCGTCGTCCGGCGTGGGCTACACTCCGATGCGCCCGATGTTGCCATCACTGTCAATACGCTGATCCGCAAGAGCCTCGAATACGCCTTTGCAAATTATCCGGCCCTGCCCGACTTCGTCAAAGCTCACGCACAGGAAATGGACGAAACAGTCATGCGCCGGCACATCGACCTCTATGTCAATGAATATAGCCTGAGCCTCGGCAGATCCGGCAAAACCGCCATCGACACGCTGATCCGCACCTATGCCGGCCTCCATCCCGCCGAACCTGCACACCCCTTATCAGTCGTCGGTACCCCTTCCGCTTAATTGAGTCGAATTCGACCTATTTAATTTTCACACCAACCACCTCCGGCGTCGCACTCGCCGCCCCGGCGTCACCGACCTTCTCCACCGTCATTCCCCGCGACCAGACAGCGCCTTCTTATATGCCGCCAAAGCCCTTTCCCGGGCCGTCGCGTGCTCCACGATCGGAGCGGAATAAGCCGGCGTCCCCCATTCCGGCACCCATGCCTGGATATAACGGGATTCCGGATCCCATCGGCTCGCCTGCACGATCGGATTGAAAATGCGGAAATAGGGCGCCGCATCACACCCACACCCGGCGGCCCATTGCCAGTTCCCATTGTTGGACGCCAGATCGAAATCCAGAAGCTTTTCCGCAAAATAGGCCTCTCCCCACCGCCAATCGATCAGCAGGTGCTTGGCCAGGAAGGAAGCGGCGATCATGCGGACCCGATTGTGCATGAATCCGGTAGCGTTCAGCTCGCGTATCCCCGCGTCAACGATAGGGTAACCCGTCCTGCCCTCGCACCAGCACTGGAACTCCCGTTCATTGTTTCGCCACCCGATCTTCTCGTATGATGGTTTGAACGCCCTCCCCCGGCCCATCGCTGGAAAATACCAAAGGATCATTTGAAAAAATTCCCGCCAGATCAGTTCGGTAAGATAGGTTTCGCTTTCGCGAAGCGCGCGCCGGACAAGATGCCGGATACTGACGGTACCGAACCGCAGGTGGACGCCCAGCCTGCTGGTGCCGACCACCGCCGGCCAATCCCGGCGGTCTTTATATTGCCGGAGTATCTCCGGAAGCAAGGCGTTTGAAGGAAAAGGGCCGCCGGTCCGTTCAAAACCCAGCTCCGCCAGTGCCGGGACCTCCACCTCGCGTCGCGGCAAAAAACCGCCTTCGTGCCGCGCGGAGGCATAGCCATGCAACCCATGCGCTGTCAGCAGCGACTTCCATCGTTTGCTGTAGGGCGTAAATACGGTATATGGCTCACCGTTGGCCTTTACCACCTCATTCTTTTCGAAGATAACCTGGTCCTTAAAGGAATAAAAGGGTACCCTCTTCAAGGCGAGCAGCTTCTTTACACCCTCGTCGCGGTCGACGGCCTCCGGCTCGTAGTCGGTGTTGGTGTACACCGCCTTCACGTCCCATTCTCCGAGGATCTCGTTGAAGACTTCCAACGGCCGGCCATCCCTCACTTCCAGGGAAGTCCCCCGGCCAGCCAATCCCTCCTGCAGCCATACCAGGGCGGCCTGGATGAATTCGACCCGGCGGTCGGCCCGGTTCTCCAGCCGGTCCAGGATATTCCGGTCGAAGATGAACAATGGCAAAACGGGCAACCCGCAGGTCAACGCGTGGTGCAAACCCGCATTGTCCTCCAGCCGGAGATCCCGGCGGAACCAGAAAATCGCAACTGCTGTCGCCATGACACCGTTATAATGTTTGAATAATTTCTCGCTGGATTGCCGCCGAAACGGTTTGGGAAAGGTCCCGGCCTTCGAAACTGGTTACGCCCCTTACCCCGCGGATCGCGTTGCTGATAAAGATCTCGCCAGCGTCCGCGAGTTCCCGGGGCTCCGCCCGCTCCTCCCGAACGCAAAAGCCCGCTGCCGGTAACGCTTCCAGCAAAAACCGGCGCATAACGCCCGCGACACATCCTTCGGACAGGGGCGGAGTGAAACAGCACCGGTCCCGGACCCACCAAATATTGGCCGCGGCCGTTTCGGCGATCCTCCCGAATGAATTTAACAACACGCATTCATCCCATCCGTGTTCCCGTGCGTACACACCCGCCAGGCTCGAAAGCAGATAATTATTGGATTTGATCGAAGCCAAATCATCGCAAGCCTTCCGGCCATGAGGAAAGACGCCAAGCCTCAATCCGGCGGCAGCATCGTCCTCCTCACCCGTCCCCGAAGACCGTACCCCGGAACCCAACCCGACCCGTTTCCCGCCTGATTCGCTGGTTTGCAGGAAATAGGCGGCGCGTGAGTCCGGTACAGTGTACAAGCCGCTGGCCTCCCGGAAGACGGTCAACCGCGCCCGGCAGCCCCAGGTCAGCCCGTTCAGCGCGCGCAATTCTTCGATTTGCCGCCCGAGGGACTCCAGCGTAAACGGGTCTGCCAGTGCAAGCCCGAGCAACTTCATCCCGCGGGCTAGCCGTTCGAGGTGGTACCGGCCGAGCCGCACCCCTGCTTCCCGGACAAGCATGGTTTCAAACAGTCCATCCCCGTACCGGAATCCCCGGTTGTCCGCCCGCAGGAGCATTTCCTCCTCGTGGCGGAGCCGGCCATTAAAGTTGAGTAACATGGTTAGCGCTGCTCGATGATGCCGTTCTTGACCGCATACATCACCAAACCAGCCATGGATTTGGCACCGGTCTTTGTCTTGAGCTTATCCCGGATCGCCTCGACGGTCCGCGGCGATATATCCACGATATCCGCGATTTCCTTTGTCGTTTTCTCTTCGCACATCAGCTTCAGGACCGTCAGTTCCTTTTCGGTAAGGTTCACATCGGCCACGGCGCCCACCTCTGGCCGTTTTGTCCGCAAGCCCGTCAGCAACGCCTTGTTTGTCAATTCATTAAAAAAGAATTCCTGTTCGTAGCAGGTCTTGATGGCTTGGTAGATTGTTTCGGAGTCTGAATTCTTGGTCAGATAAGAATTGGCCCCGATCTCCATCAGTTTTGAGATCATCGAGTGATCGTTATGCATGGAAAGGATGATGACCTTGACCTGGGGATGGTCCTTCCGGATTTCCGGCAGGGTCTGGATCCCATCCATGATCGGCATCTGGATATCCAGCAATATAACGTCGGGGTCCAGGTGTTTGAGGAGATTGAGCAATTGCATGCCGTTATCCGCTTCCGCAATCAGTTCCACGTCTTTCTTAACGGAAAGAGCTGTTTTCACGCCAGCCCTGAACAGGGCATGATCATCCGCAATGGCTACTTTGATGGGCTGGCCGGGCTCTGGTCTTTTCATACGATTTTAGTGTTTTATATGTCGAACCGGCCATCAGCCAGTTTACGAGGGGCAGCTGGATCGACTGCCAGCTACAAAATGACGCAAAATTTGCAACACTTACTATAGGAAATTTACGCAACAATCGATTTTCGGAAACTACGATCACCCCTGCTTTTACGAAGGTAAGTGGTTTTTTTTCGATTTAAAAGTGGAATTTATACGTGTCCGACGAACGGTGTTTTACGAAAAACCGCGGTAAAAACTGAAGGAATAAAATAGGGCAATTGTGCGCTTGTCCACATAGTTATACACATTTAACTTTGTTTTACAAGTTGATTGACCTGGTTTGCACCTCAGATCGTCCAATGTCCTGGAACCGTCCAAACGATTTTCAATATTCTATGAAACCCGGCAAAATCCAACCGTCAGTCAACTTTTTTCGCCGTTTTTAGATTCAATATCCTATAAATCCTTGCCTTAGCTCCAGGCCTTATCCTGACCTATCCTCTGGTTTAGAAGTTTTTGCCTGTCTCTTTGCGTGTACGGTTTATTGAAAGCGCAGCGAGGCAGGCTTTTTTTTGGGCCGTCCCGTCGACCGCCGTCTTCATGCGCGCACCCCGGCAGAAAGTTCCCCTCCACACAGCACGTTAAACGCGCACTCCGGCGCGGCACGCAAGCCTCCCAAACTAATCAATGATTTTGTTGCGCATGGCATACATGATCAGGCCGGCGATCGTCTTGGCGCCGATCTTCGTCTTCATGTTCTGTCGGATGGTCTCGATGGTCCGCGTACTGAGAAAGACCTCCTTGGAGATCTCCTCCGTCGTCTTGTCCTCCGCCAGCAATTTCAGGATCCTGATCTCTTTCTCCGAAAACTTGATCGGGCTCGGATAGAATTGCCGCACCTGGCGTTTCGTCTGGAGTTTTGAGAGGACCGCCTTATTTACCAGGTCGTTAAAGTAGAAATCGTCGTTCATGCAGGTGAGGATGGCCTGGTATATTTCGTCCGGATCGGTCGTTTTGGTCAAATAGGCGTTGGCGCCCATTTCCATCATTTTCGAGATCATCTCCTGATCATCATACATCGTCAGCACGATGATCTTGACGTCTTCATATTCCTTTCTCAGCAACCCGATCGCATTTATCCCATCCACCTCCGGCATCCGGATGTCCATCAGCAACACATCGGGCCTTTTGATCTGCATTTTATGTACCAGGTCCTTCCCATCCTCTGCCTCCCAAAGAATTCGCAGGTACTCTTTATTCTTCAAAGCCATTTTAATACCATCGCGAAAGATCTTGTGATCGTCTGCGATCGATACCTTAATTACTAATTCAGCAGTCATACCGGCAGGTTTGTAAATTTAAAGGGATAGGTCGCGATTTTTTGGTTATTGACTCCTTCTACATCAGCATCGGGTAACGGCTACGACTATCTACGGTCACGCACCAGGCACGGACAAATACCAGGATCAGGCTGCGTTTCTACGTCTCGAAAAGTAATTTCCACATTTCGCAAATCGGGCAGTTCTGCGCTTGCCGGGAACAGACATCCTGACTAACTTTATATCGGAAGTTGATTGATATGGATCTCTCACAAACCATCCATGTCCCCGTTTACCGTCCAGTAAAAGATTCCAATATCCTGAAAACCGAATATTAAAATCCAATATCAGTCAACTTCCCTTCTCTTCCGCCGGAAATCGCCTCCTCCCGACAAATTGGAAAGAACTACGGAAGAACGAATGTAGGTAGAAATGCCGGTCTGACCCTACAACGAAAAATCATGGATTAAATTACCCGCTGCACCGCTGTTAACGCCAAGCATCGTCTTTTCCACCAATTTGCCAGGGAACGCACAGCTTTTCCACATTCACGAACGAGATTTCCACTTTGTGTCGCCACGAGAGGCCTACCGCACATCCTCGTAACTTACCCGCACCGGCGCAACTTCCCCGGGCGGCCCAATCGCAATTCCACACTTCGAACCATTCTTTCCCCACTGCCCGCGATACCGGATCGTCTGCCCGACCCGGCCGGCCTTTTTGCCGCTCTCCAGCGCTTTTCGCATGCCCGATGAGCTTTTCCACAATCCCTGGCACGATTGTGGATTTTTATTTTTGGTAAATCTCCATGTAGGATTTACGATCCTTGCGATAGTAAAAATACTATTTTTCCAGCGTGAAACTACTCAATTTTTACCCGGGAAAGCCCATGGTAAAAACCCGTCAAATGCAGTACAGGCTTGAATTACAGGCAATGTAAAGCATTTTATCATCATTTTTGGCCGTTGGCCAGATTTTTTTTTAGGGGTTATTTAGCCTTACGAACTATCATTCAGAACCTCTAAAAAACTCACTTGTATGTTACAAAAAGAGTTAACGACCAAAAAAGACTATGCTGCTATCGGAGAGGAAATTAGCCACGAACTCGCCGCTGATTTTATCAAGGCTTACCAGGAATCGCATCCCGGAGAGAACAGGGGGTACCACATTGGCCGCAACATTATCGACGCAATCCTGGCCCAGCCCGGCTGCGTTGGCATGCGGTTTTATTATGGCCTCAACGAAAAAAGCCAGAAGACCCTGGTTTACGTAGGCATCGACGCCGAAGGCAAGGACATCGTCAAGAGGACGGTTGTCATGTGCAGCGGTGACCTCGCTACGGCCGATGGCATTTTCGCCGACCGTATCCACGAATTGGGCCATTAAGCTGGCAGCAGATGCCTGCAATTGGCTGATTTAGTTGGATTATAAGCCAATGCCTTTTATATTTGAGAAAAAATAAGGCATTGATTTCTTACATAGCCTTTTTTTCAGAAGTATTACCCATAGCACTCTTTCTTTTGTTCTTGAAACAGAACAGGGGAGAAGGGCTGGGGGTAATATTTTTTTATTGCTGTTTCTCCTGGCTGACCGAATCGGCCACGCTGAGCCTGGTTCACCTGGATATTCCCGACGCCATCCATGATTCCTGGTTTACGATCATCGAATTCGCCGTTATTTCCTACTTCACGTGGTCTTCGCTCCGGAGCAGGAGGTTAAAATATATTCCAATCATCGGCGCGATCATTTTTTACCCTATCGCCATCATCAATTTTACGAAGGAACAGGGCAGCTTCGACACGGTCCCCGCCTCCATGGAAGCGATCTTCATCATCACATATTGCATTTTATTACTATACGAACAAATCAATAACCCTGAGGTTCTCTTCGTCTACAACACCAAGAAATTTTGGGTTACGATTGCATTTTTTATCTATTTTTCCTCTACTCTTTTCCTGTTTCTATATGCGCGCTCCTTCACTGCGAGCGAATATCATAAATATTGGACAATCAATAATTTCTTTGAAATTTTGAAGAATATCCTGTTATCTGTCTCGTTTATAATTAAGAAAATGAGTAAAGATCCATATCCACATAACCTCAGTAGCGACATCTGACCACCCCAATGATGAAATATAAACCCTAACCGACCGCAGACAGCCCGCCCATGATAATTCTAGACGTCACTTCCGGTAGTACCGTTTCCCTTGTGCTTTTTTTTGGCACTATCGGCATGCTGGCGCTCACTATCGGGCTGATCGTTTTCATTATTTTCCACCAGCGCAAGGTCATCCGGTACCAATTGAGACTACAGCGCATGGAGCAGGACCAACAGAAGTTGCTCCTCAATGCCAGCATTCGCCTGCAGGAAGAGGAACGCCAGCGGATCGCAGCCGACCTCCACGACGATGCCGGCCCGCTACTGGCCACTGCACGGCTCTACCTCAACGAGAACCTCGTCAACCTTGACAAGACGACCCAGCTGCAAAGCATCTACAATGCCAAACAGATCATTGACGATACCATCCAGCTTATCCGGAATATCAGTCATTCGCTGATGCCCCCCACCCTGAAGAATTTCGGGCTTGAATCCGCCGTCAACGACCTTTTCCAGAAGATCAGCGGTTCCGGCAGCATGAACGCCAGCTCCCGTTTCCATGACTACCGGGAACGCCTGCAGGCGGAAAACGAGCTCATCATCTTCCGCGTCATCCAGGAACTCGTCAACAATATCCTGAAGCACAGCAACGCCAGCTTCATCCACCTGACGCAGAACACCAGTGGTAACAAGTTCTTTATCCGCCTGCACCATGACGGCAGGGGTATCACCCAAACCGATTTCAACAAGCTCAACAAGAGCAACGTGGGACTCGGCCTGAAGAACATCCAAAGCCGCCTGAAAGTGCTGCATGGCCAGATCTTTTTCGAGAAGGACATGTCGCAGACCTACTATAAAGTAACCATCGAACTCGTCAAGGAAGAGGCAACGGTGCCTGAGCCCGGGCCCTGACGTCAGGCCGGTGCTAAAAAGCTTGCAAAACCCCGTAAAATTCTGTGTATCTTTATGCGGTGATCGATCCCTACCCCAGGCCTAATAATATATTGAGTGCTCAAGCGTTACGTATAAAGACCCACGGACCAAACAGTTAGCCTATGGGAGTCATAAAAGTTGCCATTGCCGACGACCACAAAATATTCCGGAAAGGAGTCATCCTGTCCCTTCGCCCGTACAGTGCCATCAAATTTGTCCAGGAAGCGGAGAACGGTCAGGAACTGCTCGACGGCCTTGCCGCATCCGAACCGGATGTTGTCCTGATGGACCTGCGCATGCCTCAGAAGGACGGTATCGAGACCACCAAGATCATCGCCAAACAATACCCCTCCATTCACATCATCGCGCTCACGATGTACGAGGACGAACGGTTTGTCAGCCACATGATGGAGATCGGCGCCAACGGCTACCTGCTAAAAAGCGCCGATCCATCGGAGATCAAACGTGCCATTATAGAAGTCGCCACCAAAGGCTACTATCTCAATAATTTCGTGAACCGTATCCTCCTCAAAAAGTCCCACGTCCGGACTAAGATGATTCCGAGCCTCAACACCGAGATCACCCTCAACGACCGCGAACGGGAAGTCGTCCGCTATATCTGTATGGAATTCACGGCGCAGGAAATCGCGCAAAAGATCGACGTCAGCCCCCGGACCGTGGAAGCCATCAAAGACCGCCTGATGGAAAGATTCGGCGCCAAGAACACCGCCGGTCTCGTATTCTTTGCGGTGAAGAACAACCTGATCGACTAGCCCCCCTGCTCGTCAAGCTTCATCTCGGGCACCTCGCCCGATATCAACAACCTGCCTGCGGTTTTCCGCCTGATCTCCTCCACCTCCACCCCTGGTGCACGCTCCAGTAAAAGGAACCCGTCCGGTGTGATGTCCAAAACCGCCAGATCGGTCACCACTTTCTTCACGCATTTCACGCCCGTCAGCGGCAGGGTGCACGCAGGCAGCAATTTCGGCTCCCCCTTCGGGTTCGTATGCTGCATCGCCACGATGATATTCCGCGCACTCGCCACCAGGTCCATCGCCCCGCCCATCCCTTTCACCATCTTGCCGGGTATCTTCCAGTTGGCGATATCACCCGTATCCGACACCTCCATGGCACCGAGGACCGTCAGGTCGACCTTTCCGGCGCGGATCATCCCGAAACTTTCCGCGCTATCAAAAAAGGAACCGCCCGGCAAAATAGTCACCGTCTCCTTCCCCGCATTGATCAGGTCGGCATCCAGCTCCTCTTTGGTCGGGTACGGCCCGATCCCCAGCAACCCGTTTTCGGACTGCAGCATCACCGTGATGCCGCCCGGAATATAATTGGCGACCAGGGTAGGGATGCCGATCCCCAGGTTGATATACATTCCGTCCCGCAATTCCTGGGCAATCCGCCTTGCGATCCCAAATTTATCCAATGCCATATATCAATGATTTTGTGTACCCCTACTTTTTGGGTAATCTTACTGTCTGGCGCTCTATTCGCTTTTCATAATTTTTCCCTTCGAAGATCCGGTGCACATAAATGCCGGCGACATGCACCTGGTCCGGATCGAGCTCCCCTGGCTGCACCAGCTGCTCGACCTCGGCGATCGTGACCGTCCCGGCCTTCGCCATGGCCATGGAAAAATTCCGCGTTGTCTTCCGGAAGACCAGGTTCCCCAACGTGTCGCCTTTCCAGGCCTTTATGAGCGCAAAATCGGCGTGCAGCGCATATTCCATGAGGTAAGGTTTCCCGCCGAACGCCCGGACCTCCTTACCCGCCGCGACTTCCGTCCCATACCCCGCGGGTGTAAAAAAGGCAGGGATCCCCATCGCCGCCATCTGTATACGTGTCGCCAGCGTTCCCTGTGGTACAAGGTCCACTTCCAGCTCCCCCTGCAGCAGCTGTCGCTCGAACTCCTCGTTCTCGCCGACATACGAACTGATCATCTTTTTGATTTGGCGCGTCTTGAGCAGGATCCCAAGACCAAAATCGTCGACCCCGGCGTTGTTGGAAATACACGTAAGCTGACGGACCCCTTTTCGCGCGAGCGCGCTGATACAATTCTCCGGAATACCGCACAAGCCAAAACCGCCCAGCATAATGACCGCGCTATCCGTAATGTCCCGGATCGCAGCATCTGGCCCCTCGACAACCTTTTTCATATGGAAGATGTTTCAGCGGTAAATGTACGACTTCTCTCTGCACAAGCGGCACGTCCTTACATTCCCGCCGTGTCGATCTTCCGGTGCGCCCGCGCAAGCGAGTCCCGGATGCGCCGCATATTCGCTTCCTGCATCCGCCTCAAAACATCCGGCGTCCGTAATGTGCCCGCCCGCAGCGGTGAACCGGGCATGGCCGTCCCGGGCCTTACAGTCATTCCCTGCCCCGGCAACGGTTTGCCGCGTCCTCCCAATCCCGCCGGAGACGGGCTGATCGGACGGGAAGACGGCGGATGATAGAATGGCCGGTCATACATCTCCGATCTCGCTTGTGTGCCGTGCGCGATCACACTATCGAATAACACCTGGTTCAATGCCGGGTGATCGAGATACCACCGGTAACTCTTGCTGAACTGCTCACGCGTCACGTGATGCAGGCGGAAGACCGCCTCGTACAGCTTCATCGTCTCCGCCTTCCGGTCTGATTTTGCCGAATCCTTCGCAATATACAGCGCCGCATATTGATCGGCCTGCGCCAGGTCCCAAATCACCTGCGACATCTTTTCCTTGGGCAGGATGCCGCCCGGCACCTTGGTCTTGTCGGAACAGGCTGCGGCCAGCAGGGCCATTGACAACACGAAGGCCTGGCCCGCACGGGACAGCCGCCGCACACCGCCGGTCACTGGAGATCCGATTTATAGGTATTGATATTGGAGATATCCAGGTGCGTCAGCAAGTCCAGCGCCCGCGACTTCTGATCCGCATCCGCCTGCACAAATATCTTCGAGACCTCGTTCGCCTTTCCCTGGAAAAAGAATTGCATGATCATCAGGTTGGGGTTTTCCTGGTTCACCGTATTGAGCATATTCAGCGCATTCAGCACCCCTGCCCTTCCCTCAGCAGGCTTGTCGTACAATTGATCCATCCCCGTCCGGTAATAGGCATAATAGGCATCGTGTACAAGCGTATACTTGCTGTTTGTCAGGTTTTCCACCAGCCAGTACCGGTTGCGTACGCCGTCGAATGGTTTCCACCCGGTGATCTCGCGCGAATCGGGCGCGTTGTTGACGATATTCAACGCTTTCTGAAAATAAGGGTCCCCGCCGCGAAGTGAATAGCTGTCGAATTCGAGCCCGAGGATCATATACACATAATAGGCTACCTCGGCCGTCAGGTTCGCCGCCAGCGGCTCAGTACCCTGCACCCTGTTATCGCTGAAATCCAGCGGTTGAAATTCGACGTACCGGAACGCAAACGACTCGTCCTGGAAATTGATCAACGGACTCGTATACCCTGAATTGTAGATGGGCCTGCCCGCCTGGACCGTCAGCGTCGCGGAATAGGAGTTATTGTCGCCCGCCGACGAAATATTGATCAGGAAATTGCACCTTATCTTTTCATTGTTTTGAAACGTTTCGTTCGACCAGTTCCGGCCATTGATAAAATCATGCAGTGAATTCTGCAGGGTCGTAAATACCTTATGGTCGACGGTCGACGGCACGCGGGAGGCGATCACGGTTACGTTCGCATTGATGTCCTGCGCCCTGGTTCCCGCAAATGCCGCGCATAGCAAAAGGAAAAGCACGATCTTTTTACACATACAAGAGTTTTACAACCTGATCTACGATATCCTTTGCAACCTGTTGCTTGGGTTTCCGTTCGAAGGCAAGCTCGAGCCCGCCCCGCCCGAATATGGTGATCTTGTTCGTATCGTACCCGAACGTCGCCCCGTCGTCCCGGAGGGAATTGAGGACGATCAGGTCGGCATTTTTCGCCTCCAGTTTTTTTATCGCATAGGCTCGTTCATCCTTCCCTTCGAGGGCAAACCCGACCAAAACCTGGCCGGCCTTCTTCTTGCCGCCCAGCGTCTTCAGGATATCCGTCGTTTGCGTCAATTCCAGCGTCAGCCTGTCGCCCGATTTCTTGATCTTCTCTTTTGCCGCTTCCACCGGCCGGTAATCCGCCACCGCAGCGGACATGATCCCGATATCTGCGGAATGCCAGCAGTCCTGGCTGGCCTTATACATCTCTTCGGCGGTCACTACCCGGTGAATGGTGATTCCGGGGCGGCTTACCGCCAGCGGCGAAGGCCCCAGCACAAGGTCCACCTGCGCACCCCGGGCGGCCAGCTCTTCGGCCAGCGCGACACCCATTTTACCGGATGAATGATTGCCGATGAATCGTACAGGGTCGATCGCCTCATACGTCGGCCCTGCGGTGACGAGCGCCCTGCGCCCCAGCAAATCCACCTTGCCTTTTTCGCGACTGTTGGCAGCAGCCTCCACGGTTGGTTTCATTCCCAGGACGCCTGCAATATATTCCATGATCACTTCGGGCTCCGCCATCCTGCCATCGCCAAATAAGCCGCTGGCCAGTTCTCCGTTGCCCACCGGGATCACCTGGTTGCCGAAACTGCGCAACCGGTCCAGATTGGCCTGGGTAGCCGGGTGGCGCCACATATCCTCGTCCATCGCCGGCGCAGCCAGCACCGGGCAAACCGCCGACAACCAGGTCGCCAACAGCAGATTGTCACAAATTCCATGCGCCATTTTAGCCAGCGTATTGCAACTCAGCGGCGCGATCACGAACAGGTCCGCCCACCGTCCAAGCTCGACGTGATTTGCCCAGGTCCCCGAATCGGCCAGGTCCGACAACACAGGATGCTTCGACAACGTGGAAAGTGACAGGGGTGTAACAAAATCCCTCGAAGCCGCCGTCTGGACCACCCGCACCTCGGCGCCTTCCCGCACCAATGCCCTGATCAGCAACAACGCCTTATAGGCAGCGATGCTTCCGGTTATCCCAACGAGGATTTTTTTACCCTGATACATGACAAATCGGTTAAATCGTTAAGCGCAAAACGGCAGGGTGCCTATCAGCCGCCCTGCCGTCAAATATATCAATCCTGCGCGAGTCCGTTCTTACTTGAACAGATCGTCGTCATTCCGGCGATAGTAAATCTTGTCGTCCATGAATTCCTGCGTGGCCAGCAATGCCGGATTCGGCATCCGCTCGTAAGCCTTTGAGATCTCGATCTGTTCCTTATTCTCATGGATCTCTTCCAGACTATCGGTATGGGTGGCAAACTCCTCCAGCTTATTGTGTAGTTCCTCTTTTAGGGAAATATTGATCTGGTTCGCCCGCTTCGCAATGATCGCGATCGACTCGTACAAGTTGCCTGTCTTCCCTTTGATGTCGGTCAGGTTCTTGGTTTCCACCACGTTGGCGGTGTTCGCATTAACTTGCCTTCTTAGTCTGCTCATTTTTAAACGTTTTTAGATTATTCTGCGCTGAAGTCAGATACTCCCGGACCTCCGTTTTCAACCTGCTGTCGGGAAAACGATCCATGAACTCGTTACATTGTGTCACGACGTTATCATATCGCTCTTCCTGCTTTTCGAAGACGCTCAGTTCGGCATATTGAAAGTCCGATTTGATTATCAAGTACTTGTATTGATCGCTCTTTTCAGAGTCCGGATAGCTGTTCATCAGACTGGTCAGGGCGACCCCGGCCGCGCGATAATACCCCAGGTCGAAATAGAGCTGTGCGCTCAAAAAATCCTTCAGTTCCAGCTTCGCCCTGCATTTTTCAATGATATCATTCGCCTCTTTGATTTTGTCGGAACCGGGATGTGTGTTGATAAAGGCCTGCATAAAACCGATCGTCTTCGTGGTGTTCGTCTGATCCAGTTCCACCTTTGGCGATTGCATATAAAAGGTGTAGGCCCTCATATAATCCATCTCCTCTGCCTTATTGCTGTTTGGAAATACCTCGACGAAGCCTTTGAAAAGGTTCTCCGCGTTGGGATAGTCCTTCAGGTAATAAGCGCAGTAGGCGAACTTATAATAGATATCCTCAAAATGCTCGCTTCCCTTGAATACCCTGAACAATTCCTCGAAAAGCTGCTGCGCGTGATTGTAATCCTTGGCTTCGTAATATTTGTCAGCCATCCGCAGCTTATAGTCATAATCATTGCTTTTCATCACTTTGGAAAAGCGCGAACAGGACGCGAAAAGAAACAATCCGATAAACGCAGCGGTAAATAGTCGCATAAAAGCAGGCAAAGTTAATGTTTTTTTAAGCAGGACCGGCCGCAAAAATGCAAGGTTTCCCGTTTAGTCCCAAAAATCGCTCGTTAAAATCGGCCTAAAAATGACCGCTCTCCGGCAAATAAGGGACAAATAATTAGCGCGGGCCCATCGGCCCGCGCTATCACATTCATTCAAAGTCAGTTATATATTATTTCCGGCGAAGATTCGGATGCGGAGCAGGTACCGTGTTCGGACCTTCCTCGCCCGTTCCGTCACGCAGGTCGACCGTATTCTCGTCACCGCCCGACTGGCCGTAGCGGAAGATAAACCGGTCAGAACTAACACCTTCTTTTTCAACCAAATAGTTGATAACTGCATTTACCCGGTCCCAGCTCAGCTGCTGAGCGGCCTTGGAGGATTCACCGTAACCGATAACGGCGATCTTGCAGCTGGGGTTGTTCCGCATCTGGCTGGCGGCGCTGGCTAGCAGGGCCTGGTTGTCCTTGCTCAGCGTGACCGTGTGACCCTTGAAAGTGATGCTGGGCAGGTTCCCGATATGGCACTTTCCGGCAAAGCCACCAGAATCGAGCTTAGCCTGAAGGTCCTTGCAGCATTGCGGATCCGGGCACTTCCCTACACCGTCGGCATCCACCGGCTGGCACTGGGTCGGCGTGATCTTTTCTTTGTCGCGGCAATCGGGAACACCATCACCATCCGTATCCAGGCTCACCCCGTGTGTATCCACCGGGCATCCTTTCGGCGTGTTGGGTTCAAGGTCGAACTGGTCGGTGACCCCATCCCCATCGGCATCATCCAGCACAGGCTTCGGCAGCTTCATATGGCGGGGAGCATTGATCTCGTTGTAAGCGTAGTCGAGCGGGTTCAGCCACCACAGCGGCTCGACCGCATGCTTTGCAAAAATATTGTAGTTGATACCGACCGAAACGAAATTGTACGCGTCGGCAGACCTTGTCTGCGCGATACTTTGCGTTGCACCGAGCATAAAATTGTTCTGCCATTCCTGGCCGTCCACCAGGTCGCTGGCGGTAAACGTAAACTTGTCTTCCAGCGCGATGTTCAGCCTGTCGTTCAACTTGAACTGCATGCCCAGGCCGGCAACGCCGACCACCGTCAATGGCACCCCGCCCAGTGTTGCGCTCGTGCTGGAACGGTCGGCGATAACGTCCCACTTGCCGGTCAGGACGTTCTTCAACGCGTTGCGGATCTGCTTCCGGTGGCTGTAATTCTCATCGTTCGGAAATTGGTTGATGACCGCGTCGTAACCTGCGTAGTAACTGGGATTCTGTTTGTATAACGTGCTGTATGTCATGGCGCCGATACCGCCAAACAAATACCAGTTGAAACCGGTCTTCGCTTTGTGAAAGTTGATATTGTTGAACGTGAAGACACCTTGTAACGACAACTCATGGACAGTACTCCTGTAATTGTAAAATATCGAGTCGTAGGCACCGCTCGCCTGTTGCGGATAGACAGCGGTCAGTTGAGCGTTCCGGCCATAGGCCTCCGTATATTGATAATTCAGACCGCGCAGCCGGATCCAGTCGTATTCCGCTCTGACCGAAAATACATAGCCAAGCGCTTTTCTGACATGAAAACCAAAACCGCCGGTAGGTCCCCAGTTGGAAACATCCGTGAATCCGCTGGTATACCCACCCTTGATGCCGATCTCCCATTCGTTCCGCGGCTTGGCCGGAAACGGATACGCATTATTCAAAAATTCGTTGTGTTGCGCGAGTCGCCTGGTAGGAATAAGAGAAGAGTCCCGGATATCATAACTGCTGCCCACGCCCTGGGCATTCGCATATGACAGGAACAGACAGATTAACCCAATCAAAAGAGTCAATTTCTTACTGGCCATAACTGATATTTATGTGAATGAATGAATTAAACCTGAGAAGAATATGGTGCAAAAATAGATATTGGGCCGCAATAACCAAATTTTTTTAACAATACGTATAAAATAAAAGTTGTATGGTACGATCGGCAGACAGTCTAAATTTAAAATTAGATGCACTGACCGGAAAAAATTCTAATATTGTCCTTCCAACATTTTTTCCAGTCGCTCGAGCCATCGTTATTATTACTGTCACCCCTAAATGAAAATTTGTACGAAAGGATTTTATCCGGCCGCCGGGAAGACTGATCAGCAGCATGAAAATCGCACAAGCCATACTACGCGAGGAGCTCGCCAGCTTCGAAAAGAGGTTCAAGGAGGCGGTGAAAAGCCAGACGCCACTCCTGGACCGGATCATGCAGTTCATCGTCAACCGAAAAGGCAAACAGCTGCGGCCCATGTTCGTCCTGCTGTCCGCGAAATTGTGCGGGCCCGTCAATGAAGCGGCCTACCGGGCGGCTTCCCTCGTGGAGCTGCTCCACACCGCTACCCTCGTCCATGACGACGTGGTGGACGAATCCCTCGAACGCAGGGGTTTTTTTTCCACCTATGCGCTCTGGAAGACCAAGATCTCGGTCCTTGTCGGCGATTACCTGCTGTCCAAAGGCCTGTCGCTCTCGCTGGATCACAGCGACTTCCGGGTCCTGCAGATCCTCAACTCTTCGATCCAGAACATGGTGGAAGGCGAGCTGCTCCAGCTCGAAAAGTCCCGCTCGCTCAACCTTAGCGAGTCCGTATATTTCGACATTATCCGCAACAAAACGGCCTCCTTCCTGGCATCCTCCTGCGCCGCAGGAGCCTACGCCGCCTGCCAGGACGAAGCATCGGCCGAAAAGATGCGCCGGTTTGGGGAAAAGGTAGGTATCGCTTTCCAGATCAAGGACGACCTCTTCGACTATGGCAACGAAGCGGTCGGCAAGCCGACAGGTAACGATATAAAAGAAAAGAAGCTCACCCTGCCGCTGATCTATACGCTCAATACGGTGGACCGGGCGAAGCGCCGGGAGATGATCTACACGATCCGCAACCACAACAAGGACAAGCAACGGGTACGCCAGGTCATCCGCACCGTGGTCGACACCGGCGGTATCGACTATGCGACCCGGCAGATGAACAACTATCGCGACGAAGCCCTTGCTATCCTGTATGAATTCGGGGATAACGATGCCCGTAAGGGGCTGGAAGAGCTGGTCCGGTACACGACCGACAGAAAATACTGATGGAAAAACGCTGGAAAATAAGGGGTAGTGACCCCGCTGCCGTTACATCGCTTCAGGCAAGCCTCGGGATCAACGAGGTGATTTGCCGGCTGCTTGTCCAACGCGGCATCGGCACGTATGACCAGGCGAAAGAATTTTTCAGGCCCCAACTGAGCGCAACGCATGACCCCTGGCTAATGAAAGACATGGACGCGGCTGTCGACCGGGTCCTGCACGCTATCCGCCGGGAGGAAAAGATCCTGATCTACGGAGATTACGACGTCGACGGCACCACTGCCGTCGCTTGCCTCTTCCATTTCCTGCAGAAATTCTGCCCCGCCCGCCGGCTCGACTTCTATATTCCCCACCGTTACCGGGAAGGCTATGGCATTTCCCGGCAGGGGGTTGACTTTGCAGCAGCCGGAGGCTATTCGCTCGTGATTTCCCTTGACTGCGGGATCAGGTCGGCCGATCTCATCGCCACCGCGGCCGGTCTCGGCATCGACTTCATCGTCTGCGACCACCACCTGCCGGACGATCGGCTTCCGCCGGCCGTCGCCATTCTCAACCCCAAGCAACCGGGTTGCCGCTATCCTTACAAGGAATTGTGCGGCTGTGGCGTGGGATGGAAATTGATCGCCGCCCTGTCGGAGCGTCTTGGGCTTTCGCCGGATGAACCCTTCCAATACCTCGATCTCGTCGCTACCGCTATTGCCGCGGATATCGTGCCCGTCACCGGCGAGAACCGGGTGCTGGCCTGGTATGGCTTGAAAAAGGTCAATGAGAATCCCAACAACGGAATCCGCGCGTTGATCCGCCTGAGCGGCCTGAACCGGGCGCTCAAAATGATCGACCTCATATTCTTGATCGCACCCCGCGTCAATGCCGCCGGCCGGATGGACGATGCCCGGAAAGTGGTCCATCTCTTTACCGGGTCGGATCCCGAAACGGCGCTGGCATATGCCGGTCAGTTGCACGCCGATAACAGCGACCGGAAGGAAGCTGACAGCAATATCACCGAAGAAGCGCTCGCCATCCTCGAAAAGGACCCTGCCTGCCAGCACCGGAAATCGACCGTGCTGTACCAGCCCCACTGGCATAAAGGCGTCGTGGGAATCGTCGCGTCGCGCCTCATCGAAAAATACTACCGCCCCACGGTCATTCTGACCCGTAGCGGGGAGGTCATCGCCGGCAGCGCCCGAACTGTCAACGGCTTCAACGTATATGAAGCGATCCATGCCTGCCGCGAACACCTGTTGGGGTATGGCGGCCACTTTGCCGCAGCGGGCGTCACCCTCCTGCCGGAGCAGGTAGGAGCATTCACGATAAAATTTGAAGAAACCGTCGCCGCCACGATCAGACCGCAGTCGCTGTTTCCCGAACTAAGCGTCGACGCCGAACTTACTTTTGAAAATATCCGGAATTCGTTCTACAACATATTGGAGCAAATGCAACCCTTCGGCCCGGACAATGCCCAGCCCGTCTTTGTCTCGCGGCGCGTTTCCGACGCCGGCTGCCGGATCGTCAAGGAACTCCATATCCGCTTCGCCTTGCGCCAGGGTTCTGCCGTCATGGACGGCATCGGCTTCAATCTGGCGGCCAAATTTCCGCTGCTGCAAGGCGGTGCGCCTATCGATATCGTTTATACGCTGGAAGAAAATGAATGGAACAACCAAAAGAGTCTCCAGCTGAAAGTGCTCGACTTCGTGGTCTCCCCGGCCGACGCCGGCGCGTGACAGCACCGTCCGTCCGCGTCCCTTCAGGCACCGACCGTCCACACTACTAACGCCCGCCGGCCCTTATGCCTCGAGGATGATCCTGCCCCTGGCTTCGCCGCTCATCAACTCGACGCTGCGCTGGATAAAGTCCGTCAGGTTGTTCCCTTTCAGCAAACCCTGCGAAAGCAGTGCGAGATCCGACAGGTTGTGCACCAGCTTTTCCTGCCGCGGCCTGTCCCCGTCCTTCAGGATCGTTTGATAGATCGGATGATTCCCGTTAACCGTCAGGCTCACCTCGTCCGGCATACTCGCGTAAAAGCCGCCCATGCCGCCCCTGACCGCTGCCATATCCTTCATCCGCCGCATGAATTCCGGCCGCGTCGCGATCACGGGGGGCGCCTCGGGGCTGAGCCCTTTTACTTCCACGGTGACATGCAGTTCGGGGATCTGCCGGCCGAACAGTTCCTTAAGGGTCTGCTCTTCCCCGGCGCTAAGCACCGAGCTCCCGGTATCCGCCTTGTCGATCAGGTTGTCCACGATATCCGAATCCACCCGTGTAAAGTGGACGTCCTGCCATTTCATCTCCATTTGATTGATGAAGGCTGCGTCGACGATCGTCTCGAGCCTGACGACCATATACCCTTTTTCCTGTGCCTGGCGGATATAGCTGTCCTGCTGCACCGGGTTGCTGGTATACAGGATCACCAGCTTGCCATCCTTATTTTTCTGCAAAGCCTCCGCCGCCGCGCGGTATTCGTCGAGCGTATAGAACTTTCCGCCCTTTACGTCTTCCATGATATGGAACTTCACCGCCTTCTCGAGGAACTTGTCATCCGTCATCATCCCGTACTTCACGAACAACCCGAGGCTCTCCCATTTCTCTTCGAACTCTTTGCGCTCCTTGCTGAAGATCTCTTCCAGTTTGTCCGCCACTTTCTTCGTGATGTGGTTGTTGATCTTGCGGACATTGGGATCGCCCTGTAAATAACTGCGGCTGACGTTCAGCGGGATATCCGGGCTGTCGATAACGCCGTGCAACAACATCAGGAATTCCGGCACGATGTCCTTCACCTCATCCGTGACAAAGACCTGGTTGCTGTACAACTGGATCTTATCCTTCTGGATTTCGTAACTCTGCTTGATCTTGGGGAAATACAATATGCCGGTGAGATGGAACGGATAATCCACGTTCAGGTGGATCCAGAAAAGCGGCGCCTCACTGTAGGGATACAGTTCCTTGTAGAAATCCTGGTAGTCCTGCGGCGTCAGTTCGTTCGGCCGCCTCGTCCAGGCGGGAGAGGGATTGTTGATCTGTTCTCCCTCGAACCGGATGGGGACCGGCAAAAAGCGGCAGAACTTCTTCAGGATCCCCTTGATCCGCTCGGCATCCAGGAATTCCTGGCTTTCCTCGTTGATATGCAGCACCACATCGGTTCCTCTGCCGGCTTTGTCGATTTCCTCGAGGCCGAATTCCGGGCTGCCGTCGCATTCCCATTTCACCGCCTGCGCACCTTCCCGGTAGCTTTTGGTGATGACATCCACCCGCTCGCTGACCATAAAAGCGGAATAGAACCCAAGGCCGAAATGACCAATTATATTGGCCTCGTTCTGGCCCTTGTACTTGCTCAGGAATTCCTCGGCCCCGCTAAAAGCCACCTGGTTCAGGTATTTATCGACTTCCTCGGCCGTCATTCCCACGCCCTGGTCCGATATGGTAATCGTTTTCGCCTCTTTATCCAATTGAATATCAATAGATAACTCTCCCATTTCCCCCTTTGCCTCTCCCAATGACGACAAGGTTTTCAGCTTTTGGGTGGCATCCACCGCATTGCTGACCAATTCCCGGATAAAAATATCATGATCGCTGTAAAGAAATTTCTTGATGATCGGAAAGATGTTTTCTGTCTGAACGCGGATATTTCCTTTTTGCATGGCAATAGTTTTTAGGGCCTGTTGTGGCCGGCCCAGTCCGGGAAACAAAGAAAATGCCATTTGCGCCTCGACTGCCACACTGACGGTGAACCGGCGCCAATGGACCGCGCCCCGCCGCCATCCCTGCCGGAAAAAAAGCCGTTTTTTCGCCAAAAAGGCGTAGCTTTGCGACCCATTTATCACAATTAAACAATCATCAAGGGATCATGAACAATTACGAATTGATGGTGATTTTTACCCCTGTGCTCTCTGAGGAGGACTATAAAGCCGCCCAGAAAAAATACGCCGCCCTGATCAGGGACAACGGCGGAGAGATCGTGCACGACAATCCCTGGGGATTAAAATCACTGGCGTATCCGATCCAGAAAAAGACCACAGGCTTGTACTGGGTCCTGGAGTACACTGCGCCATCCGACTTCAACGAGAAGCTCAACATCCAGATCCGGAGGGACGAATCGGTGTTGCGCTTCATGGCTACGAGACTCGATAAATACGCCGTCGAGTACAATGCCAAAAAGAGAAGTGGCGTACCAACAGGAACCGAAAAAGCAGCCGTATAGCCATGCCAAAAACAAACGAAATAAAATACCTCACGGCCATCAAACCCGAGAAACGCGCCAAGAAGTTCTGCCGTTTCAAGAAATATGGTATCAAGTACATCGATTATAAGGACGCCGAATTCCTGAAAAAATTCCTGAACGAGCAAGGTAAAATGCTGCCCCGCCGCATCACCGGGAACTCGCTGAAATACCAGCGGAAAGTTTCCGATGCCGTGAAAAAAGCCCGTCAGATGGCATTATTGCCTTACGTAACAGACCTATTAAAGTAACCAATATGGAAGTCATTTTAATCCAGGATGTAGACAACCTCGGGTCCGCCCACGAAAAGGTGAATGTCAAGCATGGATACGCCCGTAACTTTCTGATTCCCCGAAAACTGGCAGTGGAGGCTAATCCCTCCAATCTGAAACAGCTCGATGAGCGGATGAAGCAGCTGCAGAAGAAAGAGGCCAAGCTCCTGGCGGAAGTCAACAAGGTCATCGAAGTGCTAAAGGCATCCCCGCTCAAGGTGGGCGCCAAGACCGGCACCAGCGGCAAGATCTTCGGGAGTGTCACCTCCGTCCAGCTTGCCCGTGCGATCCGCGACCAGAAAGGTTACGAGATCGACCGGCGCAGGATCCACATTTTGGATGATGTCAAAGAACTCGGCACCTATAAGGCCAGGGTCGATTTTGGCAACAGCAACGAGACCGAAGTGGAATTCGAAGTGACAGCCGAATAGGCCGTCCGATTTCATAATACCGACACGTTATAAAGCCCGTAAATAACCTTACGGGCTTTTTTATGGGGTTTACCATTTTATTTGAGTTTTAGCAAGCAAAACCCAATAATGTTACTTGAAACGGCGCGGCTTTCTTTGCCAAAAATCGTTGAAAGCCCTACCAATCCTTGCTCCCGGGGAAACACCACAAAATTTTACTAAGTAATAAAAATTGTTATCTTTACTATAGCTCTATTATTTTTAGTGTTATAGTAGGCTGTCGTAACTTTCTTTTCCAGTCAGATTCCTCAGTCATTATAGTCTAACAGTAGGTAGAGTGAGTTTTTTTCATTTTTAATTTTTTGTACAATGAACATTTATGTAGGCAACCTCTCCTGGCAGATGACAGATGAGGATCTTAGGAACCTTTTTGAACAGCACGGTACCGTCGCTTCGGCCAAGATCGTCAAGGACAAAGTCTCGGGCCGCAGTAAGGGTTTCGGTTTCGTCGAAATGGAAGACGATGGCGAAGCACAGCAGGCGATCACCAACCTGTATGACAGCGAAGTCATGGGTCGTAAGATCATCGTGAACGAATCGCAGCCAAAACAGCAGGGCGGCGGCGGCGGCGGCTTCAAAAAAAGAAGCTTTGGCGGCGGCGGCAACAGCGGCGGCGGCGGCGGTTACAAGAAAGGTGGCTACAACCGCGGCGGCGGTGGTGGTTACGACAGGGAATATTAGTCTGATCAATCAATACAACCTTCCTGAAATCCTTTCGGACCGAAAGGATTTTTTTTTGCCCTATCTTTATCCGTACAAAACCGAATGTCCATGTCCCGCAAGATCCATCGCAGAACATTTATCCGTAACGCATCCGTCGCCGCAGCCGGCCCTCTGATCCTTCACTTCCCCGTGTTTGGAAGATCCGCGCCGAGCAACAAGGTGATTGTTGCGGTGGCAGGCGTGAATAGCCGTGGCGCCTACCTCTCCAAGTCTTTCTCGCAGCTTCCCGATGTGGAAGTAGCTTATATCTGCGACGTCGATCAGCGCGCCATTCAGAACGGCCTCAATGCATTAAAGGAGGCCAAACGAAAACCGGGGATCGTAGGCGACATCCGCAAGCTGGTCCAGCAAAAGGACTTCGATGCGCTGGTTATTGCTACGCCCGATCACTGGCATGCACCGGCTGCGATCATGGGCGTGAAGAACGGCAAACATGTTTATGTCGAAAAACCCTGCGGCCACAACCCTTACGAGGGCGAGTTGCTTGCGGCCGCTCTCCACAAATACGGCCGCCATATTCAAATGGGCGATCAACGGCGTTCCTTCCCCACCCTGATCGACGCTGTCCGCCAGGTCCGGGAAGGAGCTATCGGCAATACCTATATGGCAAAGGCCTGGTATGCTAATTCCCGCAAATCTATAGGCATTGGCAAAAAGGTCGCAGTCCCGCCGACACTCGATTTTGAACTGTGGCAGGGACCCGCTCCCCGCCGCGATTACCAGGACAATCTTGTGCCTTACAACTGGCATTGGTTCTGGAACTGGGGCACGGGCGAAGCCTGCAACAATGGAACGCACGAGATCGACTGCT
>Ga0134125_10000347_pt1 | contig 64100 bp, 47 predicted proteins | sample KB31751_FD_96464 | JGI IMG/M metagenome (GOLD analysis project Ga0134125, IMG submission 96464) | Terrestrial soil microbial communities with excess Nitrogen fertilizer from Kellogg Biological Station, Michigan, USA - KB3-175-1 | ecosystem: Environmental > Terrestrial > Soil > Unclassified ... | reverse complement strand
GGCGGCTACGAGGTCGAGTGCGCCGGCGTCGTCGAGCGACTCGCCGAGCGCCACGAGGTGCTCGTGCTGACCAGTTCCGAGCGCCGCGCGGAGGCCGGCGCAGAGCCCCGCGTCTGCCGTGAGCTGACGCTGCTCACCCCCGACGCACGCGGTGCCCTGCGCGCGCCCGTCGCGGCGCTCGCCGGGGCCGCCGCGGCCCGTCGCGCGCTGGCCTTCGAACCGGACCTCGTCTACGCGTGGAACTGCTCGTCGATCCCGCACGCCGCCGTGCGCGTCCTGGCCGACAGCGGCGTCCCGCTCGCCTTCCGCGTCTGCGAGCACTGGTTCGGGGGGCTGTTCGGCGCCGACCAGTTCATGCGCGAGCTGCTGCCGGCGCGCCGCTCGCCGGCGCGGGCGGCGTGGTCGGCGGGCTGCCGGGCGCTGAACGCAGCGACGCTGCGACTGCGCCCGCTGGCGCCGCTGCGGGCTGCGATCTCGTGGAACTCCGAGGCGATCGAGCGGATGGTCCCGACGCCCTCCTTCGTGGAGCCCGTGCTCGAGCGCGTCTGTCACTCGGTGCCGCGCTACGGCGATCTGTACGAGCGGGTCGTCCGCGCGCCCGCGGCGGACCCGGAGATCGTGTTCCTCGGGCGCGTCATGCCGTACAAGGGGGTCGGCGTCGCGATCGAGGCGCTCGCCAAGCTGCACGCGGGGGGCCGCGGCTCGACGCGGCTGGTCGTGATCGGGCCCGAGGACGAGGGCTACGGGGCCGAGATGCGAGCCCTGGTCGAGCGGCTCGGGGTGAGCGCGGCCGTCACGTGGGCGGGTCAGCGCAGTCCCGAGGAGTCCGCCGCGGCGCTCGCCTCAGCGCACGCGCTAATCGTGCCGTCGGTCTGGGACGAGCCGTTCCCGCTCGTCACGATCGAGGCGGCCCTGGCGCGGGTGCCGATCGTCGCCTCCGACGTTGGCGGGATCGGCGAGGGGATGCACGATGAGGAGCACGCCCTGCTGTTCGCTCGCGGCGACGCCGACGGCGCCGCGAGGGCGCTGGAGCGGGTCCTCGGCGAGCCGGCCGCCACGGCCGAGCGCGTCGAGCGCGCACGGCTGCGCGCGGAGGAGTTCCGGGTCGGCCCGTACCTCGACGCCCAGGAGCAGTTCGTGCTCGACGCCCACGCCGCTCTGACAGGGCCGCGGGCCTGAGCGAGGGGCTCGCGGTTGCGCCGGCTCGCGCAAGACCGCGTGCGGAGCGCGGGGCGGCGGGTAGATACCATCGGTGTCCCCGCCGGGATGGGCCAAAACCCCCTCAAGCACGGCCCGTTCGGCGACGATAGGAGTGATGTCGTGAGAACTGTCGCCCGCAGCCGACCGGTGCATCCCGCGAGGGCCTGTCCACGATGAGGTCGGACACCCGCTTCGAGCCGCCCGCGGAGGGCAACTCGATCTCGACCGCGCTCGAGGTGCTGCGCCGCCGCTGGCCCGTGGCGCTGGGGATCGTGCTCGTCTGCGTCGTCGTCTCGGCGATTCAGGAGAAGCGCGCCACCCCGACCTACAAGGCGACCGCGAGCGTCGCCCTGCAGCCGAACCCGGCGGTCGAAAACATCGTCGGCCAGGTCACCTCTGGCAGCAGCGAACCGCAGCGCGACATCGACACCCAGGTCACGATCGCCCAGTCGCCCGAAGTCGCGCAGGGCGTGCGCAGCCAGCTCGGCAACACGCTGAGCGTCTCGGAACTGCTCAGCATGGTCTCCGTCGAAGCCGCCCCGAACGCCGACGTGCTCGACATCACGGTCTCGGCGGGCGACGCGAAGGAGGCGGCGAGGATCGCCAACGCGTTCGCCAACCAGTACATAACCTTCCGCGCCAACTCCCAGCTGTCGGCGATCGACGCCGTCAAAACCCAGCTCCAGCAGCAGCTCAACTCCGCCCCCGCCGGGTCGACCGAAGTGGCCTCGCTGCAGTCGCAGCTGCAGCGACTCGCCCAGGCGCGCGCGGTCGTCGGGTCGGGCGCCAACATCATCGGCCGGGCCTCCCCGCCGGGCAGCCCCTCCGGCCTGCACTTCAAGACCGCCGTGATCCTCGGCCTGGTGATCGGCATCGCGCTGGCGTTCACGCTGCTGTTCCTGCTCGAGTCGCTCGACCGCCGCATCAAGACCGTCGAGGACTTCGAACGCGAGTACCGCCTGTCGGCTCTGACGGTCGTGCCGCAGTCCTCGATGGGCCCGGTCCGCGCGGACGAACGCAGCGAACTGCTCGAGCCCTACCGGATCCTGCGCAGCGCGCTCGAATTCGCGGCCGTCACCCGCGCGATGGACACGCTGCTGGTCACGAGCGCCGTCCCGGGGGAGGGCAAGACGACCGTCTCGGTCGACCTCGCCCAGGCGATCGCCCTGACCAAGCGCCGCGTCGTGCTGCTCGAGCTCGACCTGCGGATGCCGACCTTCGCACGCCACTTCGGGCTGGACCCGCGGCGCGGGCTGACGACCGCCCTGCTCCGCGGCGAGGCGCCCGCCGACCTGCTCGTCGAGCCGCTACCCGAAGTGCCGAACCTCTCGGTGCTGCCCTCCGGGCCGCTGCCCCACAACCCCTCCGAGCTGCTGGCGAGCCCCGTGATTGGCGAGATCATCACCGAACTCGGCCAGGGCGGCGAGACGATGGTGATCATCGACGCCCCGCCCCTGAACCCCGTCGCGGACGCGCAGATCCTGCTCAACAGCTCGGCCGTGCAGGCCACGCTGCTGGTGGCCCGCCTGAACAAAACCTCGCGTGACGAGACCCGTCGCGCGCGCGGCATCCTCGACCGCCACATGGTCGAGCCGATCGGCGTCGTGATCACCGGCATGCGCGACGGCGGGCGCTACTCCTACTCCGCCTACGGCGAGGGCACGGGGACCGTCGACGTGAGCGCCGAGCGGCTCTCCCGACGCTCGCGCGGCTCGGCGAAAAACCCCCTGCCCCTGTAGGGAGGCGCGATCCCCTCCCTGCGCCTGAACGCACGCGCGCTCGACGGCCGTGAGCTGCTGACGGCAGCAGTGTCGTGCGCGGCGGTCGTGCTGATCGTCGCGCTCGCCGCCCGCAAGCTGAGCCCGGCGCTCTCGATGCTCACCCCGCTGGCGATCGCGCTCGTCGCGGTCCTGATGACGCGGCCCCTGCTCTGCGTCTCGCTCGCGGGCGGCCTGGCGATCCTCTTCGAGAGCCAGAGCTTCGGCCTCCTCACCGCCCAGTCGCACTTCTACGACACCTTCTACAAGCGCCTCACGCCGCTCGACGTGCTCGTCCTGCTCGCCGCCGCCTCGGTCGCGCTCGACATGCTCCGCAGAAGTCGCCCGCTCCGCTTCCCCCGCGAGCTGCGGTTCGTCTCCCTGATCCTCCTGCTGGGGATGGTCTGCGGCATCGCGGTCGGCAAAGACGGCGGCTCGGGGCTCAAATCGCTGGCGCTCGCCGAGAACCTGATCCTCTACCTGCTGCTCCTCCCGCTCGTCGTCGTGAACCTCGACGTCGACCGCTCGCGGCTGCGCCTCGTGCTCGGCGGCGCGTTCTGCCTCGCGGTCCTGAAGGCCCTGCTCGGGCTCGCGGAGGTCGCGGCCCACAAGGGCGTCTCGATCGAGGGCAGCGCCAACCTCACCTACTACGAACCGACCGCCAACTGGGTCGTGATGGTGGCGCTGCTCGGCATCGTCGCGGCGGTGCTGGCGCGCCTGCGCGCGCCGCTGTGGATGCTGCTCTCGAGCCCGCTGCTGATCGCCTCGCTCGTCCTCTCCTACCGCCGGTCGTTCTGGATCGCGACCGTGCTCGGGCTGCTGCTCGTCGTGCTGCTGGCGCTCTCGCCGGTCGGGCGGCGGCTGCTCGTCCCGACCGCGCTGTTCGTGGCCGCGGGGATCTGGCTGCTGGGGTCGATCAACTTCCAGTCGAACTCGCCGATCGCCCGCCGCGCGGCGTCGCTCTCGCCGTCGAGCCTGACGACGAACGTCGAAGACCGCTACCGCCTCGACGAGCGCGCCAACGTGCTCGCCGACCTGGAGAGGAAACCGATCACGGGGTTGGGGATCCTCGTCCCGTGGACGGCCACGAAGCGGCCCCTGCCGATCGAACACGAAGACGCGCGCGAGTACGTCCACTTCGCGCTGCTGTGGTGGTGGATGAAGCTCGGGATCCTCGGGCTGATCGCCTACCCGCTGATGCTGCTGTCGGCCGCCCGGCTGGCCTGGAAGGTGTGGAGACACGGAACCGAAGCGCTCGTCCGCGCCTTCGGTCTCGCCTCGCTGTGCGGCATCGCGGGCCTGCTCGTCGCCGAGACGACCGCGACCTTCACCGGCGCCGAACTGCGCTTCACGGTCGTGCTCGGCGTGCAGATCGGCCTGCTCGCGCTGCTCGCGGCCGACGCGACCCGCGATCCCGCGGAGGCCCGCGCCGGCGCGGAGTCCGCCGGGGCCCGCGGCGAGGCGCTCACGCCAGCGCCCGCGTGAGGGCCTCGATCGAATAGCGCTCGAGCGCCAGCGCGCGGCCGCGCGCGCCGAGCTCGGGAGCGCCGTCGCGCAGCACCGCGACGAGCTTCGCCGCGAAGGAGGTCGCGTCGCCGGCGAGCAGGCAGTCGACGCCGTCGCTGACCTCCAGGCCGGCGGCGGCGCGCGGCGTCGCCAGCACGGGCAGCCCGTAGGCGAGCGCCTCGACGAACTTCAGCGGCGTGCCGCCGCCCTGAAGGAGCGGCACGACCGCGCAGCGCGCCGAGGCGTACGCCGCGCGCAGGTCCGGCACGAACCCGACCGCCTCGATGCGGGGGTCCTGGCTGGGGGAAGCGTCGAGGCCGCCGCCTACGAGCATCAGCCGCGCGTCCGGGAGCTCCGCCCAGACCAGCGGGAAGACCTTCTCGAGCAGGAACGCCATCCCGTTCAGGTTCGGCTCGTAGGCGAAGTTCGCGACGAACACCGCGCGCGGCTCCGGCGCCCTGCCTCCCACCGGGGAGATCGCGGAGACGTCGACGACGTTCGGGACGTAGCGCAGGCGCGCGCCGGGGCACAGCTCGGCGGCCGCCTGCATGTCGGGCTCGCTGACCATCCAGCATTCCGACGCGCAGGCCAGCAGCTTGCGCTCGAAGCGGCGCAGGGCGCGCCCCCCGGACTCTTCGGCGAGCTCGTGGCGGAAGGCCGACTCGATGTTGTGGGCGTTGTAGACGACCGCCCGCCGGCGCGCGAGCCCGTCGAGCGCCGCCATCGCGATCGGTCCGTCAGCGACGACCCGTCCGCGCCCCGGCGCCGCCGCCAGGCGCGCCGCCTCGGCGGCGAGCTCCGGCGAGACTCCCCGCGCGAAGCCGTCGGGCACGCCGCGGGCGCGGGCCGCGGCGTAGGCGAGCAGACGGCGGGGGCCGCGCGAGGCGATCACCTCGCGCAGCTCGATCCCGGGGATCGACGCGAACGCCTCGTCCGGCGCCTCGCCCTCGAAGCGGGCGTAGAGCAGCGTGAGCCCCCCGCTCGCGGCCGCCAGGGCGCGCGCGACGCCGTACGTGCGCAGCGTCTGGCCGGTGCGCAGCATCGGCGTGTGGGTCGTCACGAGCAGGTCGCTCACGGGGCCTCGCTCACAGCGCCTCGATCGCGGCGCCGATCTCGCGCAGCCGCTCATCCCAGGAGTGCGCCGCTGCGGCCGCCGAGCGCTCGGCGCGCCGCTGTGGCCCGTCGCCCTCCAGCTCCTGCTGCAGGCGCGCCGCGAACCCCGCGGCGTCGGCGGCGATCGCGACGCCCTCGACGCCCTCCAGGGCCGGCAGCGGGGTCGCGACGACGGGCAGGCCGGCCGCCAGGTACTCGTAGACCTTCATCGGGAAGATGCTCGCGGTCAGCTCGCTGCGGACGTACGGGATCAGGCCTGCGTCGGCGCCCCTGAGCACGTCGAGGAGCTGCTCGTAGGGTCGCTTGCCGAGCATGTGCACGTTCGGCTCGCGGGCGAGCGCGCCGACGTCGGTGTGGGGGTCGCCGAGGCCGACGGGCCCGACCAGGGCGATCGACCAGTCTCGGCGCAGGCGGGCGAGGTCCGCCAGCAGCGCGAGGTCGAGCTTGATCGCCGAGATCGCGCCCGTGAAGACGATCCGCGGTCGCGGCAGCTCGCTCAGCGCGGCGTCCACCGGCCCGTCCTGCAGCGCCCGGGCGAACAGCGCCGTGTCCGCTACGTTCGGGGCGGCGAGCACGTTCGTCGAGAGCTCGCGCATCCGTCGCACGAGCTCGGGGGCGCTCGCGAGGACGAGATCTGCGCGGGCCGCGAAGCGCGCCTCCGCGGCCCGGAACCCGGCCGTGTCGATGCGCTCGTGGGCGGAGATGTCGTCGACGCAGTGGTAGACGACGAGCGACGGCTCGAGCGCGTCGAGCAGGACCTCCGCCTGCGGGACGTAGGACCAGAGGATCGGCCGCTCCATGCCGAGGCGCCGCGCCGCGCGCGCGACGAGCGCCGGGAGCAGGCGGGCGTTCAGCGCGTCGGCCGCGGCGTTGCCGTGCAGCGGCAGCACCAGCGGCGAGAGCACGTTCACGCCGTCGCGCCGGCGTGGCGGCTGCAGCCCGGTGCGCAGGCGGCGGGCGATCCGGCGCAGGTCGCGGCCCGCGAGCTGGGGCCGGCGCAGGCCGAGCGACTCGACGAACAGAACCCGGTTGCCGGCCGCCAGGCGGGCCATCAGGTGGTGCTGGTTGGTCCACAGATCGGTCTCCCAATCGGCGAACCCGACGCACACGATGTCGCGTCCCTGCAGCGCCCGGGGGAGACTCATCGCGGCCCATGATCCCAGGCCGTGAGGCCGTGTAGCCTGAGGCGGGTGCTGCCAGCTGCAGACCCGGCGCCCGGCTCGACGCTGCAGGAGCTCCGCGGGCGCTTCGGGCGCGTCGCCGTGGTCCACGACTGGCTGACGATCCCGGGCGGCTCGGAGCAGGTCGTGGCCGAGCTGCTTGAGATGTTCCCCCAGGCCGAGCTGTTCACGACCGTCTACGACCCGGCGCCGTGGCCGGAGCTGATCACCGGCCGGCCCGTGCACGCGACGTGGCTGAACCGCCTGCCCGGCGCCGCGCGCCACTACCCGAAGCTGCTGCCGCTGATGAACGGCGCGCTGCGCCGCTTCGACCTCTCCGGCTTCGACCTCGTCCTCTCCAGCAGCCACGCCAACGCCAAGAACGTCCGCACCGGGCCAGGGACGCTGCACGTCTGCTACTGCCACACGCCGATGCGATACGCCTGGGAGGAGGGCTTTCTGGATGGCGAGGAGGTCGGCCGCGCGACGCGGCTGCTGCTGCCCCCGCTGCTCGCCCGGCTGCGCCGCCTGGACCTCGCGGGAGCCGCCGGGCCCGACGTCTTCGTCGCCAACTCCGCGCACGTCGCCGAGCGGATCCGCCGCTACTACGGCCGCGACAGCGAGATCGTCCATCCGCCCGTCCACGTCGATCACTTCCTCGCGCTCGAGCGGCGGCCGGGCGACTACTACCTCGCCTTCGGGCGGGTCGTGCCCTACAAGCGCGTCGATCTCGCGGTCGCCGCCTGCACGCGGCTTGGGCGGCCGCTGAAGGTGGCGGGGGACGGTCGCGCGCTCGACGCAGTCCGCGCCCAGGCCGGGCCGGGCGTCGAGTTCCTCGGCAAGGTCTCCGACGGCGAGCGCGACGCGCTGCTGCGCGGCGCCCGCGCGCTGCTGTTCCCCGGCGAGGAGGACTTCGGGATCGTGCCCGTGGAGGCGCAGGCGGCGGGGGTGCCGGTCGTCGCCTACGGCGTCGGGGGCGCCCTCGAGACGGTCCGCGACGGCGTCACCGGGACGCTCTTCGCCGAGCAGACCGAGCAGGCGATGGCGGCCGCGATCGAGCGCTTCGAGGCCACGGCGCCGTCCGAGCAGGCGGTCCGCGAGAACGCCCGTAGCTTCGGCCGGGAGCGCTTCCGGGAGCAGATGGCGACTGTGATCGCGCGCGCGGCGTCGGGACGGGGTGAGGGCGGTGGATGAGGTTCTTCCGGGCGTCGTGCACTGGACCGCCGCCCACCCGCGGATCGGCATCCTCGTCTCCTCCTACTGGCTGCCCGCCGAGGAGGTGCTGTTCGACCCGCTCGTGCCCGACGAGGGCCTCGACGGTTTCGCTCGACGTCCGCCGCGAGCGATCCTGCTCTCCAACCGCCACCACCTGAGGGAGTCGGCCCGCTTCGTCGAGCGCTTCTCGTGCTCGGTGCGCTGCAACAGCGCCGGCCTGCACGAGTTCGCGGGCGGCGAGGTCGCGGTCGAGGGCTTCGCGCTCGGCGACCACCTGCCCGGGAGCGTCGTGGCGGCCGAGATGGGGGCGATCTGCCCCGACGACACGGCGCTCCACCTGCCTGTCCACCGGGCGATCGTGCTCGCCGACGGGGTCGTTCGCGGCGGCCCGGAGTACGGGGAGGGACCGCTCGGGTTCGTCCCCGACTCGCTGATGGACGATCCGCCGCAGACCAAGCAGGGTCTGCTCCGCTCGTGCGAGCGGCTGCTCGCGGAGCTCGACTTCGACTCGCTGCTGCTGGCACACGGCGGGCCAGTGATCGGCGACGGGCGGGAGCGTCTGGAGGAGCTCGTCGCGAGCGGCGGCCGCACGGCCTTCGAGATGTAGGCTCGCTCGGATGCGGATCCTCGTCACCGGCGCGAGCGGTTTCATCGGCGGGGTCGTCTGCCGGCAGCTGCTCGAGGAGGGGCACGAGGTGGACGCTCTGGTGCGGCGCCCCGGCTCCGAGCCGCCGGGGACGACGGGCCTCGCGGGCGAGCTCGGCCCGGCCTGCGACCTCGGCGCGATCGTGGCGCGGGCGCGGCCCGACTGCGTCGTGCACCTCGCCGCCGAGATCGCCTCCCAGCGCAGCGAGGCGAAGGTGCGCGCCGTCAACGTCGAGGGGACCCGCCGCCTGCTCGACGCCTGCGCGGAGTGGGCGCGCTCGGGCGCCGCGGCCCCGCCGCGCTTCGTCTTCTCATCGACGGTCGTGACCGGCGACGCGCGCGGCGCCCTCCTGACCGAGGACTCCGCGCTGCCCGTCGAGACGCCCTACGGGCGCTCCAAGCAGGAGTGCGAGCGGATGGTCCTCGAGTCGGGGCTGCCCGCCGTCGTGATCCGCCCGTCGCACGTCTACGGCCCCGGCGGGTGGTACGGGGAGGAGCTACTGCCGCGGCTGCGCGGCCCGGGACGCTTCGCGGTGATCGGCAGCGGGCGCAACCTGTGGGACGTCGTCCACGTCGAGGACGTCGCCGCGGCGATCGTCCTCGCGGTCGCCTCGGAGGCGGCGCCCGGGCGGATCTACCACGTCGTCGACGACGAGCCGATCAGCTTCTACGACTTCATGGCGCTGAGCGCCTCCGAGCTCGGCGTCGGCCCGCCGCGACGGATCCCGGCCGCGGTGGCGCGTCTGATCGCCGGGTCGAACGCGGTCGCCGCGGTCGTCCGCTCGGCGCGCTCCTCGAACGAGCGGATCAAGTGGGAGCTGGGTTGGGAGCCGCGGTTCCCGACGGCTCGCGACGGTGTGCCGGACGCGGTCGGCCGGTTGACCGAAGCGCCGGCGAGCTCCTAGCGCTCAGGCGAAGGCCCGCTCGGCCTCGTCGCTGACGTGCCTGGCGATCGCCAGCGACGACGTGGCGGCGGGGGAGGGGGCGTTGCGCACGTGCAGCGCGCGGTCGGTGTGGGAGAAGACGAAGTCGTCGACGAGCTTGCCGTCGCGCCCGAGCGCCTGGGCGCGAACGCCCGCGAAGGAGGGCTCGACGTCGCCGGTCCTCAGCTCGGGGACGTAGCGGGCGGCGGCGTGCACGAAGGCGGAGCGCAGCGCCGCGTGGCGCAGCTCGGTCACGCCGGTGCGCCACCATTGCGAGAGCATCCGCCAGGTGCCGGGCCACGCGAGCGTGTCGAGGACGTCGCGACCGCGCACCCGGCCGAGGCGGTAGGCGTCGCGGGCGCCGACCATCAACGCGGTCGGCCCGACCAGCACGTCGCCGTCGATGTGCCTGGTCAGGTGCACGCCGAGGAACGGCAGCGAGGGGTCGGGCACGGGGTAGATCAGCGAGCGGACGAGCTCGCGGCGCTCGGGGCGCAGGCGCAGGTAGGCGCCGCGGAAGGGGACGATGCGCGGGTCCGGGTCGGCGCCCGCCGCGACGGCCAGGCGATCGGCCCAGGCGCCCGCGCAGAAGACGACGTTGCGCGCCTCGGTCGCGCCGTGCGAGTGGGTCAGGCGCAGCGCGCGGCCGGCCGCGGCGACGCCCCGAACCTCGCAGGCGGTCGCGATCGCGCCGCCCGCGCCGCGGATGTCCTCGGCGTAGGCGCGTGCGACCGCGGGGAAGTCGACGATGCCCGTGCCCGGGGAGTGCAGCCCGGCGATGCCGCGCGCGTGCGGCTCGAGCTCGGCGATCCCGTCCGCGTCGATCCGGCGCAACCCGGGAACGCCGTTGGCGCGGCCCCGGCGCTCGATCTCCGCGAGGCGATCGAGCTCGGAGGCGTCGGTCGCGACGATCACCTTGCCGCAGCGCCGGACGGCGATCCCGCGCTGCTCGCAGTAGTCGTACATCTCGCGCGCGCCTTCGACGCACAGGCGCGCCTTCAGCGAGCCGGGCACGTAGTAGACGCCCGCGTGGATCACGCCCGAGTTGTGGCCCGTCTGGTGGGTCGCGATCTCCTGCTCGCGCTCGAGCACGCAGATCGTCGCGCCCGCTTTGCGACGGCCCAGCTCGCGTGCCACGGCCAGGCCGACGATCCCGCCGCCGACCACGGCGATCTCGCAACGCTCGGGGGCGCGTTCGCTCATCGCCTCGTGATCGGCATCGCGCCCGCCTAGCCTTTAGCGACCGCGCCGGGCCCGCCCGCCGCCGTGGCCGCCGCCGCGTCGAGCAGGCCGGCGCCGTAGAGGCGTTCGTCGCCTCCGCCGCCGAGTTTGCGGGCCGTCGCGCGCAGGCGGGCGGTCAGCTGCGCGGGCGTCGGGTGGGGGCCGAGGACGCCGCTTGAGATCACGAGCGCGGCCGCCGCGGAGACGTGCGGGGTTGCCATCGAGGTGCCTTCGTAGCCCGACGGGAGGCCGAAACGCTGGACTGAGCTGCCGGTGAAGGTCTCCTGGTAGATGTCGCGCCCGGGCCGTTCGGGCTGGCAGTTCGGGTCGCCCGGCAGGTCGGCGTCCGGCCCGCCGCCGGGAGCGACGAGCGTGAGCCCCGAGCCGTCGTTGGAGTAGGCGGCCAGGCAGCCGTGTTCGGTCGTCGCGCCGACCGAGACGACGTCGGGGGCGTGGGCGGGATAGGCGACGGCGGTGTGGCCCTCGTTGCCGGCCGCGGCGACGACGAGGACCCGGCGCCGGTGCGCGTAGCGGAGCGCTTCGATCAGCTCGGGGATGTCGGCCGCCGTGACGCCGGGTGAGAACTCGAGGCTCAGGTTGATCACCTGGGCGCCGTGGTCGACGGCGAAGCGGACGCCTTCGGCGATCGTCGAGGCTTCGCCTTCGCCCTCGGTGTCGAGCACCCGCACCGGCATGATGCGCGCGCCGAAGGCCAGGCCGGTGAGGCCGACGTGGTTGTTCGTCGCCTCGGCGATCGTGCCGGCGACGAACGTGCCGTGGCCGTTGCGGTCGTTCGGGTAGGGATCGCGGCCGACGAAGTCGTAGCCCTTGACGAACTGCCAGCGGCCGAAGTCGGGCGAGATGCGGAAGCGGCCGCGGTTCGCGTACGCGACGCCCGTGTCGAGCACCGCGACGGTCACGCCGTGCCCGCCCGGCGCGCCGTCGGCCGCGACGTTCGCCCACGCTTCGGGCGCCCCGATCCCGAACGGGCCGGAGAAGTTCCACTGCAGTTCCTGCCAGCCGCCGGGCGTGTGGCCGGCGCCTTCGTCGTCGGGGACGAACGGGCCGCTCGCGTGGGCGACGTAGTCGGGCACCGCCCAGGCCACCCCGGGGCGGCTGCGCGCCCGGCGCAGCGCCCGTTCGAGGCTCTCGCCGCGCCGCAGCGCGAGGATCTCGGTGCCGCCCCCGGAGGGCGCCCCGGCACCGGCGCCGGCGGTCGTGGCGCGGGTTCGCGGGGCGACGAGGCGCACGACGATGCGCTGCGGGGACGCGGAGCTGCGCGCGGCCTTCGCCGGCGTGGCCCCCGCCGTGAGCATGCAGGTCGCGGCGAGCGCGGCTGCGGCTGTGAATGCGGCTGCCGCTGCGGGGCGGATTCTGGTTGTCGGGTGAAGGCTCATCGGGCTGGTAATGATGATGTGCCCGCAGGGCGCGCGAGTAGGCACATTCGCAGGCGCCGCGGGGGACTCGATGAGCGGACGCTTCTTCCCACGCGAGGACTACTTCATGCGGCTCGCACTGCGCGAGGCGGAGCGTGCGTTGGAACACGACGACGTGCCGATCGGCGCGGTCGTCGTGCGCGACGGCGAGGTCCTCGCGAGCGGCCACAACGAGCGCGAGCTGCGCGGCGACCCGACCGCCCACGCCGAGGTCCTGGCGCTGCGCGAGGCGGCGAGGCTCGACGGCAGCTGGCGGGTGCTCGACGCGGTCCTCTACGTCACGCTCGAGCCCTGCGCGATGTGCGCGGGGGCGCTCGTGCTGGCGCGCATCCCGCGCGTCGTCTACGGCGCCGCGGACCCCAAGGCGGGGGCTTGCGGGAGCGTGCTGGACGTGCTCGGCGAGCCGCGGCTGAACCACCGGCCCGAGGTCTCGGGCGGCCTGCTCGCCGAGGAGTGCGGGGCGATGCTGAGCGCGTTCTTCCAGGCGCGCAGGCGCTGAGCGCGCATATCCGTCCGCGGTTCGGATAGGCTTGCGCCTGCCCAATCCCGGGCTGTGCCCGGGAGCGGGGGAACCGAGTTGTTGGGGCGAATCCCGCGGTGAATCCACGGGAGGCGCATGGATCGCTAGCCCGTCAGCTAACCCCGCCGGCCGACAACGAGAGGCAGATGCAGCGATTCAAGCCCTTCTGGGCGCAGATCGTCATATCGACCGTCGTGCTCGCAGCCGTCGTGGCCTTCCCCGCGGGGGCCGTAGCGCCCGCGGTGGCCGCCGAAATGGGCGGGACCGAAGCGCCGACGACGGTCGGCGGCGCGGCTCCGGTCGCCGGGACGGTGCCCTCCGCGCCGGTCTTCGCCGCGAGCCCCTACCCGATCGGAGCCAAAGGGTGGGTCTTCCCGCTCTACCCGCTCGCGCACGCCGCGCCCCGGAGCTGGTGGTCGCTCGACCAGGGCGTCGACGTCGGCGGCACCGCCAACCAGTGCGGCACGCACTTGGTCGAGCTCGCCGTCGCCTCGGGGACGATCGTCCGCGAGGGGCTCGAAGGCTTCGGGCAGTGGGCGCCGGTGCTGCTCGTCGAAGGCGGCCCGGACGACGGTCGCTACGTCTACTACGGCCACGCCGGCCCCGACCTCGTCCCGGTCGGCACGAAGGTCGCCGCCGGACAGCCGATCGCCGACGTCGGCTGCGGCCACGTCGGCATCTCCTCGGCTCCCCACCTGGAGATCGGGATCCTGCCGAAGGGCGCCAAGGGCCCTATGTACATGCCGAACTTCGGGCAGACCTCTCACGAGTCGCTGTCGAACCTCGTCTCGGCCTACAAGGCCGCGACAACGGCCGTCGCCGCTCAGCGCGCCGCCGCCCGCAAGGCCGCGGCGCGCAAGGCGTCCAAGGGACGCGCCTAGTCGCAGCCTCAAACGGCGCGCGGATCATCTAGCCTTGGGCCGTCTCCCCGGAGGGGTGGCAGAGTGGTTGAATGCGGCGGTCTCGAAAACCGTTGTGCGTCTGATTGGCGTACCGGGAGTTCGAATCTCCCCCCCTCCGTTTTAGCACCGGAAATCGAGAGAAGTCACGGACCCGCAAGGACTCTGAGCTTCGCGGCGGGAGTCCTTCAGGTGCCGTGCTCAGCTGAGGCCACCTGAGACGGGGCAGTCCGGTCGACCGCATTCTCCGGTCCCGCGGCTCCCGGGTTCAAGCGATCCAGGGAGGCGGCGGGGTTTTGTGTTGGAGGGACGCGTCATCCGACGCATGCCGGCCGTTCCCCATCGGTGAAGGCGACCAGCAATAGATACGGTTCGCCGATGGCGACAGCATCCGGTGCGGGCGACGGTCCAGACGGCGCGAAGCTCTTCGAGGCCGCGAACAAGCTTCGTGGCTCGGTCGAGTCGGCCGAGTACAAGCACCTCGTGCTCGGGCTGCTCTTCTTGAAGTACATCTCGGACGCGTTCGCTCAGCGCCGTGGCGAACTCGAGACCGAATTCGCCGATCCCCAAAGCGATGGGTTTGTCGCGGACGACGCCGAGCGAGCCGACGCGCTCGAGGACCGGGACGAGTACCGCGCGAAGAACGTGTTCTGGGTGCCGGAAGGGGCGCGATGGGAGGCGCTGCTCGCGGCCGCTTCGCAGTCCGACATCGCTCGCCGCATCGACGACGCCCTGAGCGCGATCGAGCAGGAGAACCCCGACCTCCGGAACGTGCTCCCGCGCATCTATGCGCGCGCGCCGCTGTCCGCCGAACTGATGGGCTCACTGGTCGAGACCATCGCCAAGATCGGCTTCGGCAGCGACCCGAAGCAAGCCCGCGACATCCTCGGACGGACCTACGAGTACTTCATCAAGGAGTTCGCCCGCGCGGAGGGCCATCGAGGCGGCGAGTACTTCACGCCCGCGCCGGTCTCCCGGCTCCTTATCGAGATGCTTGAGCCCTACGAAGGTCGCGTGCTCGACCCCGCGTGCGGCTCGTGCGGATTGTTCATCCAGTCCGCACGGTTCATCGAGGCGCACGGCGGACGGCCCGAGAAGATTTCCGTCTACGGGCAGGAGCGCAACCAGGCGACCTGGCGCATCGGCCGCATGAATCTCGCGATCCATGGTCTCTCTGGCGAGATCAAGTACACCGAGGGCGGCTCGCTTCTCGATGACGCCTTCCCGAGCCTCAAGGCCGACTTCGTCATGGCGAACCCCCCGTTCAACCAGTCCGAGTGGTCGACGCCCGCGATTCTCGATGATGTGCGGTGGGCGAATGGAACTCCGCCTACGGGCAACGGAAATTACGCTTGGATGCAGCACTTCCTTCACCACCTCGCACCGAACGGACGGGCCGGGTTCGTGATGGCGAATGGGTCGCTCACGACCATGACGGGCGGCGAGGGGACGATCCGAGAAAGTCTGGTCCGTGCCGACATCGTGGACTGCGTCGTCGGGCTGCCTCCGAAACTGTTCTATACGACCGGTATCCCAGTCTGCCTGTGGTTTTTCGACCGCGACAAGCAGTCCTCCACGGAGCGCGACCGGCGCGACGAGGTCTTGTTCATCGACGCTCGGCATATGGGTAGCAAGATCAGCCGGGTGCAGATCGAGCTTACCGAGGGGGAGATCGAGCAAATCGCATCGACGTACCACGCCTGGCGCGGCACCATCGAGGCTGACTACAACGACGAGCCAGGCTTCTGCAAGGGCAGCGACCTAGCCGAGATCGAGGCTGCCGGTTTCACTCTTTCGCCCGGGCGGTACGTCGGCGCACCTGAGTCCGAGGAGGACGATGTCGCCTTCGAGGAGAAAATGGCGACGCTCGTCGACAAGCTTTCGGAGGAGATGCACGATAACGAACGGCTGGCGAGCCAGGTCCGACGGTCGCTCGCAAGGATCGGATATGAGCTCTGATCTTCCATTTCAGCTCAGAGCCAGCGATTGGTGCATAACAACGCTTGGGGAGGTATGTCGGGCCGGGCGGGGCGACATCCAGACGGGACCCTTCGGTAGCCAGCTCCATGCATCCGACTATGTCGAGGAAGGTATCCCGTCGATCATGCCGCAGGACATCGTCGACGGCCGGATCGACCCGGTCGGCATCGCCAGGATCACAGAGGAAGACGCTGATCGCTTGGACCGCTACAGAGTCAAGGCAGGCGACATCGTCTACAGCCGACGCGGCGATATCCGTCGGCGCGCGCTGATCCGAGAGGCCGAGAGCGGCTGGCTGTGTGGCACGGGGTGTCTGCGGGTCAGGGTCGGCGACCGGTCCAACCCCAGCTACATCGCTGCATACCTCGGCCATCCGGCGGTTCAGGAATGGATCGAACGCCATGCGGTTGGTGCGACGATGCTCAACCTCAACACCGGCATCCTCAAGGCGCTTCCGATCGCGCTGCCAGATCGCGAGGAGCAAAGCCGGATCGGGGGATTCTTTGATGCTCTCAACGACAAGATCGAAAGCAACCGGCGGCTAGCCGGGCTGTTGGAGGACACCGCCGCAACGACGTTCGGTGCGCGGTTCGTCAACTTCGTCGGTGCCGAGGACCTTGTGGGCTCCGAGATCGGGCCGATTCCGCGCGGATGGCATGTAGGTCCGCTCACAGACTCGATGGAGTTCCTCAGTGGCGGTACACCGCGAACATCGAACCCGGCCTATTGGGGTGGGGACGTACCCTGGATCTCGGTAAAGGACACCCTCCCTGGGCCATATGTCACCAAGACCGAGAGGATGGTCACGGAGCGCGCACTCGTAGAGGCGCGCCTCGAGCGGTACCCGGCGAACACCGTCTTGATTACCGCTAGGGGCACAGTCGGCAATGTCGCGTTGATGGCCGAGCCTATGACTTTGAATCAATCTTGCTACGCGGTTCGGGGTCGCGGTGGCGTCGGCCAACTGTATGTCTTCTTCTTGCTCCGGCAAGTGGTTGGAAAGCTTCGCACGCGGGCACACGGGAGTGTTTTCTCAACGATCACGAGATCGACTTTCGATTCGATCAGCGTTGCCTATCCGCCTCTCGAGCAGATCGATGCATTCGAGCAAGATGCGGGTCCTTCGCTGAGCCTCGTTCGTGGCCTAGCGCGCGAGTCGCTCGCTCTCGCTGCAATGCGTGATGCCCTCCTTCCTCAGATCATCGCGGGCGGGATCCGAGTGCCCCAGGGCTCTGACCCCGAGGAGATGATCGAGCGAGTGAACCTGCAGGGTGCACTCGTGCCATGACCAGCTCGGCGGCGAGTGAGGATGCGCTAGTAGAGCAGCCCGCCCTCGCATGGCTACGCGGCGAGGGCGTCGAGTTCGTCGGTGGCGTTGCATGGCGGCATGTCCACGGCAGCGAGCTTGCGCCCGACGCGCCAGGCTCCGAGCGCAAGCTCTGGTCTGATGTTGTGCTCGTCGGGAGGCTGAGGGAGGCTGTCGCACGGATCAACCCGAACCTTCCGGCAGATGCCGTGCAGCGTGTTTGCGAGCTGGCGATGGCTGGCACATCGCCGTCGCTCATCGAGGACCACCGTGGCTTCCACGAACTCCTGCTGTCCGGCGTCCCGATCTCCTATGGCGACGCCGACGGCGACGAGCAGCACGCCCACGCGTGGCTGGTGGACTTCGACATGCCAGCGAACAACGAGTTCGTCGCGGTAAACCAGTTCACGGTGATCACGGGCGAGAAGAATCGCCGACCCGACATCCTGCTCTTTGTGAACGGGCTGCCGCTCGGCCAGATCGAGTTGAAGGGACCCGGTGGGGACGATTCGGCTCAGGCCGCTGTGAATCAAGTGGCGCATTACACAGACACCGTTCCTGGCCTGTATCGGTACGTCGAGATCGTCGGGGTGTCGGACCTCATTACGGCACGCGTCGGCACGAGTAAGACGCCCGCCGAGCACTTTGCGGAATGGAAGACGATGGGCGGTGGAGAGAGCAGCATCCCCCAGCTCCAGGTGGTGATCGAAGGCGTCTTTGCCCCTGTGCGCTTTCTCGACCTCGTCCGCGACTACCTGTTGTTCGAGTCCGACGGCGCGCGGACGTGGAAGGTGATGGCGAAGTACCACCAGGTCCACGCGGTTGAGGCGGCGGTGGAGTCGGTCGCGGTCGCGATGGGGGAGACCAAGCGTGGCGGGCTGGTGTGGCATACCCAGGGCGCCGGCAAGAGCTACACGATGGTCTTCTTCGTCAACAAGCTCCGTCGTGACCCCAGGTTTCAGAACCCGACGATCGTAGCTGTCACTGATCGGACGGATCTCGACAACCAGCTTCTGGATACGTTCACTGGCACGAACCTTGCAGCGGCTTGCGTGCAGGCGCAGGAGATCACCGGCGGTCCCGAGAGCCTTCACTCGCTGCTCGCGGTCCCGGCTGGCGGCGTCGTGTTCACGACCATCCAGAAGTTCGCCCCGGCAGCGCCAGGCGCGGCGATGCCGGTGCTCTCGGATCGCTCGAACATCGTGGTAATGGCCGACGAGGCTCACCGCTCCCAGTACGCGAGCTTCGCGGAGAACATCACGATCGCGCTCCCGAACGCGACCCGGATCGGATTCACCGGAACGCCTGTCGAAAGTGGCGATCGCTCCACGAGGCTCGTGTTCGGTAGCTACATCTCGGTGTACCGGATGCGGCAGGCCCAGGAAGACGATGCGACCGTCCCGATCTACTACGAGTCGCGCCAGATCCCGGTAGACGTCGCGGATCCAGAGCAGCTCGCGATGGTAGAGGAGGTCCTCGAAGGCGAGGAGCAGGAGGCGGCCAGCAAACTGGTCACGGCATGGGCGCAGCTCGAGAAGGTAGTTGGGGCTCCCGAGCGTCTCGAACGACTGGCGGACGACATTCAGGCTCACTTCGAGGCCAGCTGCGAGGTGCTGGACGGGAAGGCGATGGTTGTCGCCTACTCGAGGCGCGTCGCCTCCGAGTTGACGGTACTACTGCAGGAGCGGTTTGGTGAGGAGGCGGTGACCTGCGTGATCTCCGCCCAGGCCACCGATCCGCCCGTCATCTCACGGTTCCGACGTTCGAAGTCCGAGCTCCGCAAGCTCGCAATCGACTTTCGTGACGAGCACCACCCGCTCCGGATCGTGGTCGTCAGGGATATGTGGCTGACCGGCTTCGACGCGCCGGTGCTGAACACGCTCTACATCGACAAGCCGATGAAAGACCACGGGCTGCTCCAGGCGATTGCTCGTGTCAACCGGGTGTTTCGCGACAAGCCGGGTGGTCTCGTCGTCGACTACATCGGCATCGGGGAGGACCTGCGCGCCTCCCTGCGCGCCTATGACGACACCGAGCTGGACGACCCGGTTGTACCCGCCCATGAGGCCGTTAGACGGTTCTCCGAGCGCTACGAGGTCCTCTGCTCGATGCTCTACCCCGCCGGTTACCGCGAAGGCGAGCTGCACCTGGCTGCCCAGCCGGCCGTGCTGTTCATGGACGCGTACGACTACGTGCTGGGCACCGAGGAGCGAACGAACGCCTTCCTCGATGCGCAGAAGGAGCTGGCGAGCTGGTACGCGCTTGCCCGCACCCAGCCGGCAGTGCTGGAGCTGCGCGAGGAAGTCAAGTTCTTCAACACGCTCGCAGCCGAGGTCCGGAAGATCACCGCCACCGGCCTGCAGGTCAGCCCCGCAGCCGAGCAGGCTGTGCGCCAATTCATGTCGGAGGGACTGGCCGCCGGTGAGATCGTCGACGTGTTGGCCGTCGCCGACAAGGACCGACCGGAGATCTCGGTGCTGTCCGATGAGTTTCTCGACTCCATCGCCGCACGCACTGAGCACCCGAACATCCAAATCCGTCTCCTCGAAAAGCTGCTCAATGGCGAGATCCGCGGCCGGAGGCGGACCAGCCAGGCGCAGGCCAAGATCTTCACCGAGCAGATCGAGGTGGTCCTCGGCAGGTACGACGCGCGGCAGATCTCAAGCGCTGAGGTCGTCGAGCGACTCGTCGAGATCGCGAAGAGGTTGCGCGAAGCTCGCCGTCGTCACGAGCAACTTGGCCTCGGGGTCGAAGAGGCCGCGTTCTACGAAGCCCTCGCAGGCGGCGACACCGACGGTAAGGCCGACCCCCAACTCGCCGCGATCGCCAGCGAGCTGGTCAAGAGCATCCGGGCCGACCTAAGCGTCGACTGGGCGGACCGAGAGTCCAGCGAGGCCGCCATCCGCGTCAAGATCAAGCGCCTCCTGCGAAAGCATCACTACAAGCCCCCCAGCACAACCGCCGGCGGGGACGGTCCCCAAGACGTCAACCACTTCACCCAGCTCGTGCTCGAGCAGGCCAAGGCTCTGTATCGCTACTGGCCGGAAGTAGAGGGCCGCCTGTTCGACTGAGCGCCGATCGACCGTGGCGAGGGTGAGGACCCTCGTGAAAGCGATCGGCGACCTCTGAGTTGATCGCGTCCGTTATCGCATCGGAGAGGGTTGCTCTGAACGGCGAGGACGGCACTCGGAGGCTTCCATCGTCCTCGCTGCTAGACGGAGCCATCGGCGCGTGTGGTGGTCCACCTTGACGATTCGCGTTACGTTTTTCCCCGCCATTGCGATCTGACGGTCGCCGCGGTCGGTCCGTCTGGCTTTGTCGCCCCTAGCTCACCGCGCTCCCGGCCAGGCGCGGCCGTTTGCCAACCACTGCTCGAGCAGCGGGTCGACGACGCGCCACCCGGTTCTCGTCGTCTCATCCGAGACGAGCTGCCCCTCGCGCTCGAGGCGGGAGATCGTCGACTGGTTCCCGCCCGTCTTCCTGACGCCGAACTCGTCCTGCGCGACTCGGCCTTGGAGCGGGGTGGCGCGTGTCGCGATCACGGCCATGATCCGGCGCTCGCTGTCGTTCCAAGACTCCCAAGCCGCTTGGACCTCGGAAGTCGCATCGAGCGTCGCGGCCGAATACGCCTCGACCCACTCTTCCGTCGAGGCCGGGCTTCCCGGCTCAGTCTGCTCGTACAGGTGGTGGGCGAGCAGCATGGCTCTCTGCGGGTGGCCGTCCGCCGTCCTCAGCAGTGGCTCGAGCGCTTCGCCGGCGTCGCGGCCGCCGTCGCGGAAACGTGCCCCGATGTAGTCCGCGAGATCCTCCGATCCGAGGCGCGGGAGGGGGATCGGTCTCGCCTGGGCGAAGAAGGCGTGACGGCGGTCGGAGAAGAGATCTCGCATCAGCCCCGGATGCGAGCCCGAGAAGATGTAGCCGGCTGCGCTTCCATGTTGCTCGAGCTCGGATCGCATCGCTCCGACGAGCGCGTCGCTGACGCGCACCACGTCCTGAAACTCATCGAAGGCGATCGCGCACTGCCGTCCGTGGCGCTCCTGCAGCCGTCGGGGAAGGCTCAAGCGGTCGAGCAGCGCCGGCGTCTGCGTCTCAGGGCTGATCTCGACGCCGATCCCCCCGGGCGCGGCCTTCAGTCGTGGACGTAGCGTCGAGATGATCCCGGCGAACCATTGCTTGAGCGGCCCATCCAGTTGCTCGCGGTAGGCGCGCTCGATTCGGTCGGTGACGTCCGCCGTGCTGAGCACGCCGAGGAAGTTCACGTAGATCGGCACGAGCCCGTCCTTGTCCGCGGCATCCAGCGCGGCCTTGACGAGCGATGTCTTTCCGTAGCGTCGCGGACCCTCCAGGCGGCTGTTGCGCAACTCGCCTGCCCGCTCTCGCAGCACCCCAAGCTCATCGACGCGGTCGGCCAGCTGGTCCGGCGGTTTGAGCGGTTCCTCGTAGATGAAGGGGCTGCCCATAGGTGCATAAATATAGCATCATTTGGTGCATGAAAATAGCACCCACTGTTGCGTAAGTCCGCACCTGGGTCCACCTCGTGGGCTCGATCTCTGGTTGGCGGAGATCGCCGGCTTCGCGACCGCGGGGGCATCCACGGTCATGAGCCGCCTCCCCGGAGCGCGCGGGCGCAAACTGCGGGCGCGGGACCGGCGGCACCTCGCCACAACCGGCGTATCATCCCGCTCGGCGGAACCGTCACGGGCGTCCTGGAGGGTGCCTCCCGCCGAACTACGAGCAGCGATCCACAACAAGAGGTCCAACCACGCCGTGATGTCGGGGGTTCGAGACGTTGCACGCGCGAGCGCGCTCGCGCTCGGCCTGCTCGCGGGAGCCTCGGCGGCTACGGCGACGTCGGCGGCCGCCGCCCCCGAACCGACGATCGCCGCTCCGGCTCCGGGCTACCTGAACAACCCGCTGCCGACCTTCCAGGGGACGAGCAACGACTCCGAAGACGCCCTCACGGTCAAGATCTACGAAGGGGTCGGGACCGGAGGACCGATGGCCGAGGAACTCACCGCGCTCGCGGGCGTGAGCGAAGGCCATTGGAGCGCCGAAGCGACGGGCTTCCTGAGCGACGGCCAGTACACGGCGGTCGCCGAACAGACGCAGGAAACCGAATCGGAACCCGTCGTCGGGCAGAGCGTCCCGGTCACCTTCACGGTCGACACCGTCGCCCCGGCGCCGGCGATGAGCACGATCGCGGCCTTCACCGACCATCCCGCCCCGGCGCTCGGCGGGGTCGCCGGGAGCGCGCCCGGGGACGTTCCCACGGTCACGGTCCGCATCTTCGCCGGGACCAAAGCCTCCGGCACCGAAGTCGCGGGCGGATCGGTCGGCGTCTCCGCGGGCGCCTGGTCCTACACGCCGCCGTCCCTCGCCGACGGGCAGTACACCGCCGAGGTCGAACAGTCCGACGAAGCCGGCAACTCAGGGACCTCCGAAGCGCAGACCTTCACGGTCGACACGGTCGCCCCCGAACCGGAGACGAACCCGCCGCCGGCCTACACGAGCCAGCACAGCCCGACGATCGGCGGGAAGCTGGGGACACTCGCGGGAGACATCGCTGCCGCCGGGGTCGTCATCTATCAGGGCCACGAAGCAACGGGCACGATCGCCGCCAAAGGCGACGCGGCGATCAGCGGCTCGAACTGGACCTATAAACCGGCCAATCTCGGAGACGGCACCTACACCGTGCAGGTCACCCAGCACGATCAGGCTGGCAACGCGGGCCAGAGCGCGCCCGTCACGTTCACGGTCGACACGGTCGCGCCGAGCGTCACGATCGCGACCCCGCCCGCGGTCACGAGGGACAGGACCCCCACGCTCGAAGGCTCCGCCGGCACGCTCGAAGGGGACGCCGACCACGTCGTGCTGAAGCTCTACAAAGGCACTAGCGCGACGGGCACTCCCTACGTGTCGCCGCCGATCCCCCTCGAAGGGGCGTCGTGGACCGACACGCTGCCGAGCATCTCCCAAGACGGCGCATACACGGCCGTCGTCGTTCAGGAAGATCAGGCGGGCAACCTCGGGACGAGCTCGACGGTCACGTTCACGCTCGACACGAAAGTCCCGGCCGTGACGGTGACGGCCCCGAAACTCGCGCAGGTGATTCACGTGTCGAGGCCGACGTTCTCCGGCGCCGCCGGGACCGCGAGCGGCGACGCCGCGTCGGTCGCGCTGCAGATCTACGAAGTCGGCGAAGCCGGCAAAGAAACGAAGGTTCAGGAAATCCCCGCGCTGCCGGTCACGGCGGGAGCTTGGAGCACCGGCAGCGAAGGCCCCCATCTCGCCGACGGTCTCTACGCCGTCGTCGCCGAACAGTCCGACCAGGCCGGGAACGTCGGTCAGAGCAGCCGGGTCCTCTTCACGATCGAAACCGACAGCCCGACCGTGACGCTCGCGCCGTCCGGCTTCTCCAGTCGCGCCGCCGCCGGGCTCTTCTCGAGCGCCCGCCCCGAGTTCGGCGGGACCGCCCAGGCCGGCGACCGGGACAGCTTGTCGGTGACGCTTCGCATCTACGAAGGCTCCGCGGCGACCGGCGATCCCCTGCAGTCGCAGACCGTCGAACGCAGCGGCGGGGCCTGGAGCGTCCCGGCGCTCGGGCCGCTCGCCGACGGCACCTACACGGCGCAGGCCGAACAGACTGCGACCGGGGAGGAAGCCGGCTTCAGCGGACCGGTGACCTTCACCGTCGACGCGGACGCGCCGGCGCCGTCGATCTCCTCGCCCGCGTCCGGCGCTGCTTTGCCGGTCGGCTCCGTCACGGCGAGCGGCGGCGCCGGGACCGCGGCCGGCGATGAGCGACCCGTCACCGTCGAGGTCTTCGCGGGCGCCGCCGCGTCGGGGTCCCCCGCGCTGAGCCTGACCGTTTCGAGCTCGGGCGGCGCCTGGTCGGCCCCGCTCGGCGGTCTGGCCGCCGGGACCTACACCGCGCTCGCCCTCCAGCACGACGACGTCGGCAACGTCGGGAGCAGCGCCCCGGTGACGTTCTCGCTGAGCGAACCGGCGCCCCCCGCGCCGCCGAGCGCGTCGTTCACGTGGTTCCCGACCGCTCCGCACGTGGGCGAACCCGTGTCGCTCGTCTCGACCTCGACCGACCCCGCGAGCGCGATCGCCGGCTACTCGTGGAGCCTCGCCGGCAACGGCTCCTTCACGCCCGGCGGCCAGACGATCAGCACCGCCTTCACGAGCCCCGGCAACCACGTCGTCGGGCTCTCCGTGATCGACCAGAACGGGGCGTCGAGCTCCGTGACCGAGACGATCCCGGTCACCGCGGTGCCCGTCGTCCTGATGCAGCCCTTCCCGGTCGTGCGGATCGCCGGCACCGAGGTCGCCGCGGGCGTGCGGATCAGGCTCCTGACGGTGCTCGCGCCGGTCGGCGCGAAGGTGACGATCGCGTGCCGCGGCCGCAGCTGTCCGGCACGGACGGTCTCGGCGCTCGCGACCGCCGGCAAGGGCCGGGCGGCGCCGGGCAGCGCGACGATCGCCTTCCGCCGCTTCCAGCGGCTGCTGCGGCCGGGGACGACGCTTGAGATCAAGGTCAGCAAATCCGGTCAGATCGGCAAGTACGTGCGCTTCGCCGCGCGGCGGGGGAAGCTCCCGACGCGGGTCGACAAGTGCCTCGACCTGATCGGCCGCCCGATCGACTGCCCGAGCTCATGAGCACGCAACCGATCGAGCGCAGGCGCCTGCCGGTCGTCCGGCGCAGGCGCCCGGACGCCCAGACCATGCTCGGGATCGGCGTCGTGTTCGCGGTCGTCTTCGCCGTCGCGTTCATGATCGGCCACACGCGCAGCTCCGGCGGCGGCGGCGAACGGCTCCCGCCCAGCCTGCCGGCGGTGCCGACCCCGGTCCCCGCAGCTCTGCCCGCCGCGCCGCCGATCCCGATCGCCGTCTCGACCCGCCGGGTCGAAGCCGAACGGCGCGCCGCTCGAGCGGCCTTGGAAGCGGCTCGGAGCAGGACCTCCGCGACGGTCGCGCCGAGCGTCGCCGCCGGCGCCGAACAGGTGGCTCCGGTCCAACCGGTTGCGCCTCGCTCATCGACGCCCTCGACTCCGACCGACCCGCCGCCCGCAGCTACACCGACGCCCTCCTCGTCCGCGCCGTCCTCGGGCGGATCGCACGGCGGCTCCAAGAGCGGAGAAGCCAAGGGCGGGACGTCCTTCGACAGCTCCGGTTGAGATGGACGCTCCCGGACGCGTCGTCCATCCGCTGCTCGTCGTCGCGCTGGTCCTCGTCGCTGCCGTCGGCTACCTGGCCGGAAGCCGGCGGTCGGGCGGCTCGAGCGCCGTCGCCGACCCGCCGAGCGTCTCGCGGTCGCTCGACAACGCCGGGCTCCTGATCGAATACCCGGCCGACTGGCGTCAGGCGGCCTCGCCGCCCTCGGTACCCGGCCTCGCGCTCATAGCCCCCGTCGCGATCGGGCCCGCCAAGGCCGCCGACGGCGGTCTGCTGACGGGCGAGCTGCCGGCCGGCGAGCCGGGTCCGCTGCCCGCCGCGTTCCTCGCCCGCCTGCCCCGTCTGCCGCACGCGGAAGTCGTCAACCTCGTCTCCACGCAGGCCTACCGTTACGGCGAACTGCGCGTGCGAGGCTACGGGGACTCGCTCGATCTCTACGTGCTCCCGGCCGCCGCCGGCGGCGACCGCGTGATCGCCTGCTTCGGCCGCACCCGCCTCGTGCGCGCGGCACAGGAATGCGAGCGGATCGCGGGCGAGGTCGCGGTGACCGGCCAGCCCACCTCCACGCTCACGCCCGAACCCACCTACGCGAGGGCGCTCTCGGAGGTGCTCTCGACGCTCGCCTGGGCGCGCCGGCGCACGCGCAGTCAGATGAGCTCTGAGAGCTCGCCCTCTGCGCTCGCCGCGGCGGCCTCGGGTCTCGCCGGCCGGATGTCGAGCGCGGCCGCGTCGCTGGCCGCGCTTCAGGCGCCCCAGCCCGCGTCGGCCGCGGGCAGCGCGCTCGCGAGCGCGTTGCGGCGGGCGGGTCGGACCTATTCGGCGCTCGCGGCGGCGGCCGGCGCGGAAGAACTCGCGGCCTACCGATCGGCGCGTGCGGCGGTCGCCCCGGCGGAGGCCGCCGTCGATCGCGCGTTGGCCGACCTCGTCCTGCTCGGCTACGGCTAGCCCGGAGGCCTCGGCCGGCGCTCGGCTCAGGCGGTCGCCGCGGCCGGCGCGTAGTGCTGGGCCTCGCAGCCCGCGAAGCGGGCCTCGCGCTCGGCGCGGTGCGCCGGGCAGTAGACGCCGCGGATCTCGCCGTCGTCGAGGCCGAACGCGAGCCACGTGTGCCCGCGCCAGACGAACTGGAAGAAGCGGCCCTCGCCGGGGCGCCGGGCGAGCTCGGCCTCCCACGCGGCGCGCACGACGTCGGCGGGAATGACGTGCGCGCAGGAGCCCCCGTCGGACATGTATCCCGAGGAGACGCAGCGGAACGGAGGCTCGGCCCGCTGGTGCATGCGAGCCCGCGTCGACATGTCGATGACGACGCCGTCGTGGTGGATCTGGCTTGTAGTGCTTTTCGGGCAGGACATGTCGTACTTTTCGGACGACGCCCGGATTCGTGAAGGCGGGAGCGCGAGGATGGACGCGTGTTCGAGGTCGCTCTCGCACACGGGATCGCGCCCGTTTCGGCCCGGATCGCCCGTGATCTGGGCGCTGTCGCTCTGGAGCTCAGGCGTTGGACGGCGCTCGGACGCCCGCGCGCCGCGCGCTGCTCTCGCTGAGACGGCGCAGAGTCTCACGCTCGTGCTCGGCGGCCCGACGCGTCATCGCGAAGGCGAGCTGGACGTCGCCCCGTTGGACGGCCCAGTAGCCGGTCGCGGTCCGCTCGATGGTGAGAGAGTCCTGCTCGTTCGTCATGTCCGCGACGTTTCGGCAGCGGGGGGCGACGGCTGAAGCTCCGGCGAGCGAGGCTCGGCGCTTCGCCGAGGCCGGACGCGCTCAGCCGCGCCGCGAGCGCGCCGCGCCGAGCAGCGCGCGGCCGATCGTCACCGGGTGGGTCACGAGCGTCGCGAGACGACCGGCGGCGGAGGAGGGGTCGTGCGCGACGCCGAGCTGGCGCATGATCGTCCCCTGGTCGAAGTAGACGCGCTCGATCACGATCTTCTCCCCCTCGAAGATGAAGAACGCGGTCATCCGGCAGCGGAAGGAGCGTCCGGTCGGGGGCAGGCCCCGGAGCGGTCCCCGGTGCGTCCCGAGCAGGTCGAACTCGACGATCACCGCGTCCTCGGCGTGGCGCAGCGAGACGAGCTCGTTGCGCTGGTCGGGGAAGGCCCGGCGGGTTTCCTCGTAGTAGGCCCGGACCTCCCGCTCGCCGTCGTAGACGTCGCCGGTCGCGACGATCTCATAGCGCGGATGCGAGAAGGTCTCGATCGTCGCGTCGAAGTCGTGGACGTTCTCCGACTCCATGTGCTCCCGCACCACCGCCTCGCGGCGGGCGAGCAGGTCGGCGTCGGGTGCGGAGGTCGAGGCCACGGCTTGACTTCTATCGCAGCAGCGCGCCCCACGTCCCCCGCCAGGACTCGCCGGGGTCGAGCCGGACGAGCCCCTCTCCGCTGCGGAAGCAGTCGGGCGGAGCGCTCATCGGCTCCACGGCGAGCCCCGTGCGGCGGCGGTTGGGGGCGAGCGTGTCGCCGGTGAAGAGCTGGATCACCGTGTAGGCGACGTCGGCCCACAGCTCGACGGCCTCGCCGTCGGGGGACGCCAGAACGGCTCGCGCGAGCCCGTCGCCATCGCGCGCGAGGTCGGTGAGCGGGCTGTCGATCGCCGTCTCGCCGAGCCGGCGCGGCGCGGCGCGGAAGTCGAGCGGCGTGCCGTCGACGGGCCCGCGCCCCGAGGGCAGGCCGGTCGCCGGGTCGGTCGCGATCAGCGTCGCCGCGGGCAGGCTCAGCTCGCAGTCGTCCAGGCGGCCCGCGCCGGGGGAGAGGTAGGGGTGCTGGCCGGCCGCGAACGGCAGGGGACGCTCGCCGAGGTTGGTCGCGGTCGTGACGACGACGAGCCCGCCGGGGCCGAGGGAGTACTCGACGGTCACGTCGAGGTCGAACGGGTAGCCGGGCTGGGGATGGATGCGAGCCCCCATCACGACCCGCGAGCGCTCGCGGGCGCGCGGCCTCCACGACGTCCAGCGGAGCAGGCCGTGGATCGCGTTGCCCCTCGCGGGCTCGGTCAGCGCGAGCCGCATGGGCTCACCGTCGAACTCGTAGACGCCGCCCCCGATCCGGTTCGGCCACGGCACGAGCACCGCCCCGTGACCGCCGTCGCAGACGGCCTCCAGCGGGTAGGGCTCGAGCACCTCGCGCGCGCCGCGGACGTACTCGCGGATCCCTCCGCCGACCTCGACGATCGTCGCCCGCTGATCCTCGAAGTGGATCTCGTGCTGCTCGCCGGAGGGAGCCGAGGCCATCGGCTCAGAGCGTAGCCGCGGCGTTGGCGAGCAGCTCCGCGCCCGCGTCCCGGAGCCGCTCCTCGGTCCCTGCGACCCGCACCGAGGCGAGCTCGGGCCAGGCCTCGCCGGGCTCGCCCGCGATGCTGCCGACGATCGCGTGCACGGGCGTCGAGCGGCCGCCCGCGCGCCGAGCGATCTCGCCCGCGATCTTGCCGTGACGCGTCTGCTCGTCCAGGCGGCCCTCCCCGACGACGACCGCGTCGGCGCCACGCAGGCGCTCCTCGAAACCGAGCGCGTCGAGCACGAACGAGGCGCCCTCGCGAAGCTCAGCGTCGTAGAGCGCCCACAGCGCGCCGGCGAGGCCGCCCCCGGCCCCGGTCAGCGGCCGCCCGCGCGGGTCGCGGGGGAGCTTCGCCGCGAGCGCGTGAAGCTCGTCGGTGAGACGCCGCACGGCCTGCGGCGTGGCTCCCTTCTGCGGCCCGAACACGACCGCGGCCGACTCGAACGGGATGTGGACGTCGCAGGCGAGCACGAGCCGCATCGCGCCGAGCCCGCCGCCCCGCTCTATCGCCTCCACCGCCCCCCGGCCGCCGTCGCTCGTCGCCGTCCCGCCGATCGCGAGGACCGCCTCGCGGGCCCCGGCGTCGCGCGCCGCCAGCAGCAGCTCTCCGGTTCCCGCGCTGCTGGCCCGCTCGGCGTCGCGCTCGGAGGGGTCGACCAGCGCGAGACCCGAGGCGCTCGCCATCTCGATCAGCGCCGTCTCCGAGCGTGCGATCCAGGCCCAGGAGGCATCGATCCGTCGCCCGAGCGGGTCCTGGCAGGAGGCGGTCCGGCGCTCGCCTTCGAGCGCCTCGAGCAGGACGTCGATCGTCCCTTCGCCGCCGTCGGCGACGGGGCATTCCTCGGCCTCTCCGCCCGCGTCGCGGACGCCGCGGGCGATCGCCGCGGCGACCTCGCGGGCGGAGAGCGTTCCCTTGAACGCGTCGGGGGCGATCAGCAGGCGGGTCACGGGCGTAGGTTCGCCCATCGCCGCCGCCGGCGTCAGCTCAGGTCCTCCGCCCGCCCGCTCCCCGTCGCAGCCGGTTGACGCGACGCAGCTCCTCGACGGCCTCGTCGTAGCCGCCGAGCGGGTCGCCGGCGGCGCCCCCCAGCAGATCGGGGTGGATCCTGCGGCGGACCAGCTCGCCGGCGATCGAGTCGACCCGCTCGGCTTCGGCGCCGGGGCGCGAGCTGACGACCCGGTCGAGCCGGTGGCCGCGGAACAGGAGACCGACGCCGTCGTCGAGCGCCCAGCCGCCGGGCAGCGTGCCGTCACGCAGCAGGCCGAGCCAGACGGGCAGGCGCTCCGGCTCGCCGTCGGCGTGGACCGAGAGCGAGCCCTGCAGCAGACCGAGCCCCTCGAGCGCTTCGGGGGGTCCGCTCGAGCGCGTCACGCCCCACTGGAACCAGCACATCGCGCCGGCGCTCAGCCCGGCGAGGACGATCCCCCGCTCCCAGCAGTCGATCAGCATCCTGTCGAGCTCGTGGGCGCGCCAGATCGCGAGCAGGTTGCGCATCGAGCCGCCGCCGACGTACAGGACGTCCTGCTCGGTGAGCAGCTCGGCCAGCGGCTTGCGGGTCTCGCGCAGCCTGAACAGCGAGAGGTGCTCGGCAACGCAGGTGCGCCCGTGGAAGCGGGCTTTGAAGGAGTTGATCTGGGGCGTCGTGTCGCCGGAGGCGGTCGGCAGGAACAAGATCCGCGGTTCGCGGGCACCCGCCAGCGAGAGGACGTAGTCGTCGAGCAGCGGGTTGGCCGGCTCCATCGTGAAGCCGCCGCCGCCCATCGCGAAGATCGTGCGCTCCTCGGGCGCGACGACCGGGCGTTCGGGGGCCGGCGCGCTCACGCCGCGACCGGGACCGGGATCGCAGCAGCGGCGGCGGCGGCGGCGGGGGCCGCGGCGGGCGCGGCGCCCAGGTACTCGGCGTCCAGCGGCGTCTCGCGGACGCGGGCGCCGTGCTTGGCGACCATGAAGGCGCGCCCGTCGGGGCGGGAGCTGACGACGCGCTCCAGGTGGGTGCCGCGGAAGTGCAGCCCCACACCGTCCTCGACGGCGAAGCCGCCGCTCATGCCGTCGGCGACGGCCCGGTGGTACTCCTCCCGCCGGGCCGGCTCGGCGTCGTAGTGGACGCAGTTGGAGAACGGCAGCATCCCGAGCCCGCGCACGGGCCGGGGCGCGCCGTGGAAGGCGCTGAGTGCCTGTTCGAACCAGCACAGCGAGCCCGCCGAGGGTCCGCACATCACGATCCCGCGCCGCCACGCCCGGCGCAGGATCGAGTCCAGGCCGTGGGCGCGCCAGGCGCCGAGCATGCTCACCATGTTGCCGCCGCCGACGTAGATCAGGTCCTGGGAGAGCAGGTGCGCGGCGAGGTCGTCCTCGACGCCGCCGGTGCCCTGGTCGCGGCGGAACAGGGAGACGTGGCTGGCCTCGCAGCCGGGCGAGAAGCGACGGTAGAAGCGGACCACGTAGTGATCCGCGTCGCCCGAGGCCGTCGGCAGGAAGCAGACTCGTGGCCGCTCGGCATCGACGAGCGAGAGGATGTAGTCGTCGAGCAGCGAGCCTTCTTTCTCCATCGAGAAGCCGCCTCCGCCCAACGCGACGATCTGTGGGGCCCTGCCCGGCATCGCTCGCTCCCTCGTAGTGAAACCGACGCTTCACAGGTTGCCCCAGGCAGGGTCCTATCCATATGGACCTCCGTAGGAAGTGGGCGCCGGGCGGGTCGACAGGAGGCCAGCGCCTAGAGTGTCCGCCGTGGACGGACCGCTCGCCCAGCAGAGCCGCTCGGACGCGGCGATCTCGCTGCGCGGCGTCGTCAAGCGCTTCGGCGAGATCACCGCCGTCGACGGACTCGACCTGGAGGTACCGCCGGGCGTCTGCTTCGGCCTGCTCGGCCCCAACGGGGCCGGCAAGTCGACGACGATGCGGATGCTGACGGCGCAGACGCTCGCCGACAGCGGCGAGCTCTCGGTGCTCGGCTACGAGCTGCCGGGCGAATCGAAGCAGGCGCGCCTGGAGATGGGGGTCGTCCCGCAGCTCGACAACCTCGACGTCGAGCTCACCTGCCGGCAGATCCTGACGGTCTTCGCGCGGCTGTACCGGGTGCCGCGAGGCGAACGCGAGCAGGCGGTGCAGCGGGCGCTCGAGATCGCGAACCTCACGCCACGGGCCGACACGATCGTGCGTGAGCTCTCGGGTGGGATGCGCCGGCGCCTGCTGGTCGGGCGGGGGCTGATCCACCAGCCCAGGCTCGTGCTGCTCGACGAGCCGACGGTCGGCCTGGACCCGCAGATCCGCCAGGAGCTGTGGTCGCTGATCGACGGGCTGCGCGCGAGCGGCGTGACGGTGCTGATGAGCACCCACTACATCGAGGAGGCCGAGCGGCTGGCCGACACGGTCGCGGTGATGTCGGCTGGGAAGATCATCGCGCGGGGGACCCCGGCCGAGCTGGTGGCGGCGCATGCGGGCGCCGAGGTGCTCGAGGTCTACGGCCCGGCCGAGCGCCTCGCCGAGGTCGCAGCGCTTGCCTCCGAGCACGGCTGGCAGAGCCGGCGCAGCGGCCCCGCCGTCGCGATCATGCGCGCCGAGACGCTCGACGGCGACGCGCCGGAGGGAGTGCGCCGCCCCGCAAACCTCGAGGACGCGTTCGTGGCCCTGACAGGGGAGGAGATCGAATGAGCGCTCAGGGGGATCTGACCCGCGCGGAGGCGGGCACGCGCCGGATCGGGCGGCTGGAACCGGCCGCCCTGGCGGGGGTGATGAGCCGCGACGTCTCGATCTTCGGCCGCTACTGGAAGGCGACGACCTTCTCCTCGGTCGTGCAGCCGACGATCTACCTGCTCGCCTTCGGCCTCGGCTTCCGCAAATTCGCGCCGCACATCCTGCAGGTCTCCTACGTCCAGTACGTCGCGACCGGGGTCGTGGCGACCGCGATCCTCTTCTCCTCGGCCTTCCCGGGGATGTTCAACACGTTCGTGCGCTGGCAGTTCCAGCGCACCTACGACGCGATGCTCGCCGCGCCGGTCGACGTCGAAGAGCTGATCACCGCGGAGGTGCTGTGGATCTCCGTGCGCGCGGTCGTCTACGGGCTCGCACCGATCCTGGTCGGCTTCGCGTTCGGCCTGGAACCGGAAGTCGGGATGCTGCTCGTGCCCCTGATCGGCTTCGTGACGGGCTTCGGGTTCGCCGCCTTCGGGGTCACGGTCGCGGCGATCGCGAAGACGATCGACAACTTCAACTACATAACGAGCGCTGTGCTGACGCCGATGTTCCTGGTCGCGGGCACGTTCTTCCCCGTCTCGAACCTCCCCGCTGGCATCCGCGCGGTCGCCGAGGTCAACCCGCTCTACCACTGCGTGCAGCTCGTCCGCGACGCCTCCCTCGGGCACCTCCACGGCGGCGACCTCGGCCACGCCGGGGTGCTGCTCGCGTTCGCGCTGATCATGTGGCGGCTGGCGATCTCGCAGCTGGGTCGCCGTCTGATCGACTGAACGGACTCACGAAACTCCCAGACTCCGCGAACGATCCTCACAGCGCGCGGGGCGAAGCTCCTTGCCGTGAGCATCGACTGGGACAGCGGGGCGGGCGCCGAGACGGCGCGCCGCCCGATCGGATTCGGCGCTGTCGCGGCGCGGGCCGGCGAGCGGCTTGCGGCGGTCCGTCGCGGGCGACCCGAGCTGCTCGCGCTCCTGGCGCTCGCCGCCGTGCTCGACATGTGGGCGCTCAGCCGCAACGGCTGGGCCAACAGCTACTACAGCGCCGCCGTCCGCTCGATGAGCTCGAGCTGGCACGACTTCCTGTTCGCCTCGCTCGACCGCAGCGGCGTGATGACGGTCGACAAGCCGCCCGCGGCGCTGTGGGTGCAGGCCCTCTCGGTCCGCGTCTTCGGCTTTCACCCTCTGAGCATGCTCGTCCCGCAGGCGCTGATGGGGGTCGCGAGCGTCGGGCTCCTCTACGACCTCGTGCGGCGGCGATTTGGCCGTCTCGGCGGCGCGATCGGCGGTCTCGCGCTCGCCCTCACGCCGGTCACCGTCGCGATCTCCCGCTACAACCAGCCCGACGCCCTGCTGGTCCTCTGCTCGGTCGTGGCGCTGTGGTGCGCGGTGCGGGCGCTGGAAGCGGGCCCGGCGGGCAGGAGCACGCGCTGGCTCGTCGCCGCGGGCGCCTGGGTCGGGCTCGGCTTCGAGACGAAGATGCTCGTCGCGCTCGTCGTCGTACCCGGGATCGTCGCGGCGTGGCTGTGGGTCGCGCCCGCCGCGCGCGGCCGGCTGCACGCGCTGCGCCAGCTGCTCGCGGGCGGGGCGGCGATGCTGCTCGTCGGCGGCGCCTGGCCGCTGCTGGTCGAACTGACCCCCGCCTCGGCCCGACCGTGGATCTCCGGGACGAGCGACAACCGCGTCCTCTCGCTGATCTTCGAATACAACGGCGTCGGCCGCGTCGACGGCCAGGCCGGTGGCCCGGGCGGCTTCGGCGGGAGCCAGTTCGGCGGGCAGACCGGTCCCCTGCGGCTGCTCAACTCGGCGCTCGGCGGGCAGGGCGGCTGGCTGCTCGGCTTCGCGGCGCTCAGCGCTCTCGCGCTGCTTATCGCAAGCAGGCTGCGGCGCGGCGACGAGCGCTCGGGCTGGCTGCTCGCGGTCGGCGGCGCATTCGTCACCACCGCCGTCCTGTTCAGCTTCGCGAGCGGGATCTTCCACCCGTACTACGTCTCCCTGCTCGCGCCGTTCACGGCCGCCCTCGTCGGCGCGGGCGCGGCGCACTTCGTCCGCGGTCGCGAGGGAGCGCGCGTGCTTGCTCCCGTCGCGATCGTCGCGGGAGTCGCGACCGAGCTCGTCGTGCTCGGCGACTACAGCGGCCAGCTCGGCTGGCTCGTCCCGGTCCTGATCGTCGTCTGCGGCGGCGCGGCCGTCGCGCTCGCCCTGCGAATCTCGTCCCCGGTCAGGCTCGCGGCGGTCGCGCTCGCGACCGGCGCTCTGCTGCTCGCGCCGGGGGTGTGGGCCTTCGACACCGTCGGGCGGACCCTGAACGGCACCTTCCCCGAAGGCGGCCCCGCGAACGTGCAGAGCGCCGGCGGCTTCGGCGGCATGCGCCGGATCGGCGGACCGCCCGGCGGCTTTGGCGGCTTCGCTGCGCCGGGCGCGGGCGCGGGCGCGGGTGGGGGCTCGACGCCGCCACCGGCCGCCGGCGGAGGCCTGCCGGGCGCGGGCGGCGAAGGCGCGCCCCGGCTTTTCGGGTCGGGGGCCGGCAACGGCGGCGCGGGCGGCGCGCTCCCCGGGTTCGGCGGCGGGCGCGGGGGCTTCGGTGGCACGGGGCCCGGCGGCTTCGGTGGCGCCGTGAGCAGCGAGATCCTCAGCTATGTGAAGACGCACGGGGGCGGCACGATCGCGGTCGGCAGCCAGTCCAGCGCGGCCGAGTCGATCCTCTCCGGCGACGCCGAGGTGGCCGGGATCGGAGGCTTCTCGGGGCGCGAGAGCGACGTCAGCGTCGCCTGGCTTGCGAGCGAGGTGCGCGAGGGCCGGATCCGGTGGGTCGTCGGCGAAGGCCCGACCGGGTCGGTCACCGGCCGCTCCGGTGGCACTCTGGGCCTGCCCGGGGACAGCCGGCAGGGCTCAAAGAAGGCCGTCTCGGCCGCGGAAGCCGCCTGCCGGCGGGTGACGCTGTCGGGCGGCTCTGAAGCCGAAGCCGGAACGCTCGGCGCCGCTGGGACGAGCTCGACGACGCTGTACGACTGTCGCGGCCGGGCCGCCCAGCTGGCGCGCCTCGGCGCCTGAGGACTGGTCGCTCCTACCGCACGCCGGCGCCGCGGGTGTCCGCGCCGGTCACGTCCGGGCCCCCTCTTAGCGTCTGATCGCGCCTGGATGGGGCCGAGGAGAGGTCCGGGCCACGGAAGGACATTGCGGATTTTCGTCTAATAGCTCCGCGAAGCCGCAACTTTTGCGGTGTGCTTGGAGTCATGAGGGGTAGAGGTTGGAGTGTCCGTTTCCAGAGGGAGGTCGATATGAGGTCGCAGGCTAGGTACTGGTTGTTGACGCTGGTCTGCGGGGTCGTGCTCGCCGCCTTGGTCTCGCCAGCAATGGCGGGAGCGTTCGGCGTCAAAGATTTCGTCGCGGTGAACTGCAAGGAAGCCTTCCCCGAATGTGCCTCGACCGGGGCGCCGTTCTACTTCCCGAACGCCCCGAACGCAACGGAAGCGAAAACGCAAGGTTTCCTCGAAGCGGGCGGTCGCGTCCCGTTCGGCGTGACGACGTTCAAAGTCGACACCGAAGGGACCGTGGGCAAAGAATATCCCGCGGGCACCGTCACGGCGGGCGAAATCACCAATCCGACCGGTCTTCCCGCGCACATCCGCACCGACGTGGCACCCGGTCTCGCGACCAACCCGTTTGCGCCGGAACGGTGCTCGACCGAAGAATTCAACGGCAAAGCAGGCGAAATCGCCCCAGGCGCGTTCCTCGAACCGGAATGCGAAAAAGGCTCCGAAATCGGGATCAACCACGTCGTCGTGTTCGTCCCTGAAGCGGAGAGCAAAGTCGCCGGAGGCGCCGACGTACCCCTCGAAGGCAAGGTCTACAACCTCGAACCCGGCGAAGGAAAATGGGCGTCCAAATTCGGCGTCGCAGTCAGCCTCGCGCCGCTCGGCAAACCGGGCGTGTTCGTTCACACGATCATCAACGGCAACGTCGAATGGGGCAAGCAGCCTCGCGGCACGGACAAGGGCGACTTCCACGACTACTTCGAAATCGAAGTCAGTCCCGAACTTCCGCTCGTCTCTTCGCGGCTGGCGTTCTTCGGCAACGTCGGCGAAGAAGGCAACAAAGGCGAAGGAGACTTCATCACCAACGCGACCCGGTGCAAAAACGTCGCGAACCTCATCACGAGGATCGCGATGACGGACCTCGGGGGCGAAACGGTCACGAAGAACTACGAACCGCCGGAAGGCGTCGAACTCGAAGGCTGCAACGCACTTGAATTCGCTCCGAAATTCGCGTTCAGCTCGGCCACCTCGGTCTACGAGCAGCCGAACGAATTCACGGCGACCGCCTCGGAGGAACACGAACCTGAAGAAACGGATGTCTCGCAGGTCAAATCGGCATCCTTCACGCTGCCGGAAGGAATGACGCTCAACCCCTCGGCCGCCAAGGAACTCACGGCGTGCACCGAAGCGCAGGCTCACCAGGTGGGCACCGTCTTCGACGAAGCGTTCGGCGTCGAATGCCCGGCGAGCTCGAAAATCGGAAAAGTCTCGCTGGAAGTCCCGACCCTGCCGCCGGGTTCGCTGCAAGGCGACGTGTACCTCGGCGCTCCGAACACCGGGACGATCACCGGGCCTCCCTACAAACTCTACGTCGTCGCCAACAACGCGAACTACGGGCTCTCCGTGCGTCTGCTCGGCGAAACGAAACCGGACCTCGTCACGGGTCAGGTCACGACCTACTTCAACAACCCGCCCGAACAGCCGTTCACGAGCCTCACGCTCAAACTCGAACGCGGCGTGCTGGCTCCTGTCGCCAACCCGCTGCTGTGCGGCGAATTCAAAGGCTCGGCCTCGTTCGAACCGACCTCGAAACCGGAAACGACGCACACGGACCCGTTCGGTCTGACGGTCACGGGCTGCAAAGCCACGCCGCCGCCGTTCAGCCCGGTCCAGGCCACGGCCAACTCGAACGGCAACGCCGGCGCGAGCACGGCCTTCACGTTCAACCTGAACCGCAGCGACGGGGAACAGTACGTCGGCTCGGTGAAGACGACGCTCCCGCCCGGCTTGGTCGGGAAGATCCCGGCCGCCGAACGGTGCTCCGCGACCGCCGCTGAAAGCGAAACCGAAGCCTGCCCCGCCGGCAGCCAGATCGGCACGGCGACCGTTCAGGCCGGCTCCGGCTCCTCGCCGTTCACGTTCAGCGGCCCGGTGTTCCTGACGAACTCGGTCAAAGGCGCACCGTACGGGCTGTCGATCAAGGTGCCGGCCGTAGCAGGGCCGTTCAACCTCGGCACGGTCGTGACGGTGGCGACGATCAACGCGAACCCGTCGACCGCCCAGGTGATCGTCGAAAGCACGCTGCCGAAGATCCGCGGCGGCATCCCGCTGCGCATCCGCAACATCAACGTCGCGGTCAACAAGTCCGGCTTCATGATCAACCCGACGAGCTGCGAAAAACTCGCGACCGCGTCGACGTTGGGCGGCTACGCCACGCTCTCGACCGGTGGGGCCACGGCCTCGGCGTCGCTGTCCACGCCGTTCCAGGTGGGCAACTGCAGCGCGCTGAAGTTCAAGCCCAAGTTCACCGCGGGCACGAGCGCGAAGACCTCGCGCACCAACGGGGCGTCGCTGACGACGACCCTGACGATGCCCTCGGGCCAGTCGAACATCAAGTCGGTCAAGGTCCAGCTGCCCAAGCAGCTGCCCTCGAGGCTGACGACGCTGCAGAAAGCGTGTCCCGAAGCGACGTTCGCCGCCAACCCGCTCGGCTGCAACAGCGCCGCCTTCGTGGGAACCGCGACCGTCAAGACGCCGACGCTGCCGTCCCCGCTGAAGGGCCCGGCGATCCTCGTGTCCCACGCGGGCGCGTCGTTCCCGGACCTCGACCTGGTGGTGGAAGACTCCAACCACCTGCGCGTGATCCTGGTCGGCAACACGAACATCAAAAACGGCATCACGACGACGACGTTCGCCTCGACGCCCGACGTCCCGGCGTCCAGCGTGACGGTGTCGCTGCCGACGGGCCCGCACAGCGCGCTCGGAAGCTACGGGAACCTTTGCGCGCACCCGCTCGTGATGCCGACGACGATCACCCCGCAGAACGGCGGCGCGATCGTCAAACAGAACACGATCATCTCGGTCGCGGGCTGTGGCGTGCGGATCGTCGGCCACAAGGTCGTCGGCAACACCGCCTACATCACGGTCAGGACCTTCGGCGCCGGTCGCATCAGCGGCAGCGGCAAGGGCCTGAAGACCGTGTACCGCAGGCTCAGCCGGGCGTACAAAACGATCTCGCTGAAGGTCCCGCTGTCCAGCCGCGCGCTCGGCAGGCACAGGCCCTTCAAGGTCAAGCTGCGCGTCGGCTTCGTGCCCGCCAAGAAAGGCGCCCACTCGGCCGCGACGACCACGGTGACCTTCCGCTGAGGACGCGAGCCGGAAGGTGAGCATCGCTTGCGAGGGGCGGCCCACGGGCCGCCCCTCGTCGTTGCGGCGCGGCGAAACGGATGCACACAGCGAACAAAGAAGTTCCCGATCGTTGTCCCGGTCGCCGTTCTATGCCGTAAATTGACGGTATGGATGTCGTATCGGGTACGGATACCTCTACGTCGTCTGGGGGCGTGCAGCGGGTTCTGAGCGGGATCCGACGGCTCAGCGCGCTCGCCGACGGCGGCGGCGACGTGGACGCGATCTACCGGGCGCTCGCCGCTGAGCTGCTCGAGGTGCCGGGGGCCGAGGAGGTCCACGTGCACCACCTCGGCGCCGACGGCGCCGCCGACGACGTCGTCGACGTCTACCTGTACGAGGGGGAGGGGCGCCTCAGCTATCTCTCGCCGCGGGCCGAGCGCCCGCCCGGCGTCAGCTGGGTCGCGCGGACGCAGCGCACGTTCCTGGCCGCCGACGCGGAGGAATTCGCGGCCAGCGTTCCCCGCCTGACCGCTACCGGGGAGATGAGCTGCGTGCTGCTGCTGCCGGTCGTGGAGCGCTCGGAGGTCGAGGCCGTGGTGATGCTCGTGCGGCGGGTCGCGGCGATCTACGAGTCGGCCTCCGTAGACCTCGCCCGCACCCTCGTCGAGCAGGGAGCGACCGCGCTGGCCCTCGTCAGGGCGCGCTCGGAGGCCGGCACCGACGCGGTCACGGGCTGCATGAACCATCGCGCGATGCGCCGCCGCCTCGACGAGGAGATCGGGCGCGCGATGCGGACCGGCACGCCGCTCTCGGCGCTGCTGATCGACCTCGACGACTTCAAGCAGGTCAACGACCAGCACGGCCACCCCGCCGGTGACGCGATGCTGCGCGACGTGGTCCGGGCGCTCGTCGGGGAGTTCCGGGCGTTCGACCGCGTCGCCCGCTACGGGGGCGACGAGTTCGTCGTGATCCTCCCCAACGCGGAGCTCGAAAGCGCCGTCGCGGCCGGTTCGCGGGCGCTGGAGCGGCTGCGCGGCCTGACGACCCACAGCACGGGGCGCGGCGTGTCGGCCTCGATCGGGGCCGCCCAGTGGCAGCCGCCGATGAGCACCGACGAGCTGCTCGCGGCCTGCGACGCGGCGCTCCTGCGCTCCAAGCGCCAGGGCAAGGGTCGCGTCACTCGCGGGTGAGCGTCGCACGGCCGCGACGGCGGGGATCGCCGGGCTGACTCTGCGAGACTGCGAGCCGTCCCCGTATAGACGCGACGGCAGGAGGTCGAATGCCGGAGAACAGCTTCAACGCGAAAGACACCCTCGCGGTCGGCGACCGCCGGTACGAGATCTTCCGGCTCGACGCTCTCCAGCAGCGCTTCGACGTCGCGCGCTTGCCGTTCTCGCTGAAGGTGCTGCTCGAGAACCTGCTCCGCACGGAGGGCAACGGCTCCGTCGAGGCCGCCGACATCGAGGCGCTCGCGAGCTGGGACGCCAACGCCCAGCCGAGCAAGGAGATCGCCTTCACGCCCGCGCGCGTGCTGATGCAGGACTTCACGGGCGTCCCCGCCGTCGTCGACCTCGCCGCGATGCGCGACGCGATGGCCGCGATGGGCGGCGATCCGAAGAAGATCAACCCGCTCGCGCCGGCCGAGCTCGTGATCGACCACTCCGTCCAGGTCGACGCGTTCGGGACCCGCGACTCGTTCCGCTTCAACGCCGAGCGGGAGTTCGAGCGCAACCAGGAGCGCTACGCCTTCCTGCGCTGGGGCCAGGGCGCCTTCGACGACTTCGCGGTCGTGCCGCCCGACACCGGGATCGTCCACCAGGTCAACCTCGAGTACCTCGCCCGCGTCGTCTTCCCGCGCGAGCGGGCCGGCGGCGAGCCCCAGGCTTACCCCGACACGCTCGTCGGGACCGACTCCCACACGACGATGATCAACGGGCTCGGCGTGCTGGGCTGGGGCGTGGGCGGGATCGAGGCCGAGGCGGCGATGCTCGGCCAACCGATGTCGATGCTGATCCCCCAGGTCCTCGGCGTCCAGCTCCACGGCGAGCTGCCCGAGGGCACGACCGCCACCGACCTCGTCCTGACAGTTACCGAGCTGCTCCGCGCCCGCGGCGTCGTCGGCATGTTCGTCGAGTTCTTCGGCGCTGGCGTCGCGGCCCTGCCGATCGCCGATCGCGCGACGATCGGCAACATGTCGCCCGAGTTCGGCTCGACCTGCGCGATCTTCCCGATCGACGCTGAGACGATCCGCTACCTGGAGCTCTCCGGCCGCCCGCCCGAGCAGATCGCGCTGGTCGAGGCCTACGCGCGCGAGCAGGGCCTGTGGCACGACGAGAACGCCGAGGAGCCGACCTTCAGCGACACCCTCGAGCTCGACCTCGCGAGCGTCGAGCCGAGCCTCGCCGGGCCCAAGCGTCCGCAGGACCGCGTCGCGTTGAGCGGCGCGAAGAACGCGTTCCGCGAGGCCCTGAAGGCGTACGTGCCCGACGACGGCGAGCAGGCCGACGCGCAGGACGAGGGGGTCGCCGAGTCCTACCCGGCATCCGACCCGCCCGCGAACGGCACGCCAGGCCACGCCGCGCCCATCGGCACCCCCGCCGCTCCCGCTGGTGCGACCGCGACGCTGCCGCGCAACGGCACCGCCCGGAACGTCGAGCTCGACGGCGAGAGCTTCGCGGTCGACCACGGCCACGTCGTGATCGCCGCGATCACGAGCTGCACGAACACGTCGAACCCCTCGGTGATGATCGGCGCGGGGATCCTCGCCCGCAACGCGGTCGCGCGGGGCCTGCGGTCGAAGCCCTGGGTGAAGACCTCGCTCGCGCCCGGCTCGAAGGTCGTCACCGAGTACCTCGACCGGGCCGGGCTGACCGAGCCGCTGGAGGAGCTCGGCTTCAACCTCGTCGGCTACGGCTGCACGACGTGCATCGGCAACAGCGGGCCGCTGCCGGATGAGATCTCCGCGGCCGTCGGGGAGGGCGATCTCGCGGTCGTCTCGGTCCTCTCGGGGAACCGCAACTTCGAGGGCCGGATCAACCCCGACGTGAAGATGAACTACCTCGCCTCGCCGCCGCTGTGCGTCGCCTACGCGCTCGCGGGGTCGATGGACACCGACATCGTGAACGACCCCATCGGCGTCGGCGATGACGGGCAGGACGTCTACCTGCGCGACATCTGGCCCTCCGAGCAGGAGGTCGCGGACACGATCGGCGAGGCCGTGCGGGCCGACATGTTCAGGCGCAGCTACGGCGAGGTCTTCGAGGGCGACGAGCGCTGGAACGGCCTGCAGGTGCCCGGCGGGGAGCGCTTCCAGTGGGACCCCGACTCGACCTACGTGCGCCTCCCGCCGTACTTCGCAGACATGCCGGCCGAGCCCGAGGCCGTGCGCGACGTCTCGGGCGCGCGCGTGCTCGCGGTGCTCGGGGACAGCGTCACGACGGACCACATCTCGCCCGCCGGCTCGATCAAGCGCGACGGGCCCGCCGGGCTCTACCTGCAGCAGCAGGGCGTCGAGCCGCGCGAATTCAACTCATACGGCTCGCGGCGCGGCAACCACGAGGTGATGATGCGCGGGACCTTCGCGAACATCCGCCTGCGCAACCTGATCGGCGGCGGTGAGAAGCTGCCCGAAGGCGGCTGGACGCGCTACCTCGGCGACGGCGCGAACGAGCAGATGGCGATCTACGACGCCGCGATGCGCTACATCGAGCGGGGCACGGACCTCGTGATCCTAGCCGGCAAGGAGTACGGCTCGGGCTCCTCCCGAGACTGGGCTGCGAAGGGCACGCGCCTGCTCGGCGTGCGGGCCGTGATCGCCGAGAGCTTCGAGCGCATCCACCGCTCGAACCTCGTCGGGATGGGCGTGCTGCCGCTGCAGTTCCCCGACGGGCAGAGCGCCGCCTCGCTCGGGCTCACGGGCGAGGAGACGATCTCGATCGAGGGCCTGGCCGAGGGGATGGCTGGCGGGTCCCTGCCGCGCGAGGTGAGCGTGACGACCTCACGAGAGGGCGCCGAGCCGGTTGCCTTCAGCGCCCGGGTGAGGATCGACACGCCTCGCGAGGCCGACTACTACCGCCACGGGGGCATCCTCCAGTTCGTCCTGCGAGGATTGCTCGCCGCATGAGCCCGCAGCCGAAACGACCCGCCCGCAAAGCCGCGAGCGCCAAACGCAAAGCGCCCGCCAGCGCCAAACGCAAAGCGCCCGCGAGCGTCAAACGCAAAGCGCCCGCGAGCGCCCGCGCCGGGGCGGTCCCGCCGGTCCTGCGCGCGCTGCTCGAGGCGCGGGGGCCGTCGGGCTATGAGGCGGCGCCGGCCGCGGCGTGGCGCGAGGCGGCCTCGTCGTTCGCGGAGGTCAGCACCGACCCGGTCGGCACCCCGCTCGCCCTCGTCCCCCGCCGCAAAGGCGCCCGCGGGGCCTCCAAGCGCCTGCTCGTGATGGGTCACATCGACGAGATCGGCCTGATCGTCACCCACATCGACGACGACGGCTTCCTGTGGTTCGGGGAAGTCGGCGGCTGGGACGCCCAGGTCCTCGTCGGCCAGCGGGTCGTGCTCGACACGCGCGGGGGGCCGGTCAAAGGCGTCGTCGGCAAGAAGCCGATCCACCTGCTGAAGGGCGACGAGCGCTCGAAGGTCGCGGAGATCAAGTCGATGCACATCGACATCGGCGCGCGCGACGGCGAGGAGGCGCGCGCGACGGTCCGCGTCGGAGACGTCGCGGTGATCGACGCGGAGCCGGTCGAGCTGCCGAACGGCAGGCTCGGCTCGCGTGCGCTGGACAACCGGCTCGGCTCCTACATCGCCCTCGAGGCCGCGCGGCTCGTCGCCGCGGCCGGCGGCGCGGCGTGGGAGCTCGCCGCCGTCGCGGCGGTTCAGGAGGAGATCACCTTCGGCGGGTCACGGACGAGCGCCTTCTCGCTCGAGCCCGACGCGGCGATCGTGCTCGACGTGACCCACGCGACCGACGCGCCCGGCATCGAGGTCAAAGCGCTCGGCAGCCACCCGCTCGGCTCCGGCGCGGTGATCGGCCGCGGGTCGGTCCTGAACCCGGGCGTCTTCGAGCTGCTCCACGACACCGCCGAAGCCGAGAAGATCCCCTTCACCGTCGAGGCGAGCGGACGCCACACGGGCACCGACGCGGACGCCGTCCACCTCGCCCGGGGCGGCATCCCGACCGGGCTCGTCTCGATCCCGCTGCGCTACATGCACTCGCCCGTCGAGCTCGTCGAGCTCGCCGACGTGGAGGCGTGCGCGCGCCTCGTCGCGGGCTTCGCGCTGCGCCTCAAAGACGGCACGAGCTTCCCGCGCTGAGCGGAGCAAAGCGGCGCGGGCCGGCGGCGGGAAGCCGCTCGGCCCGCACTCGCCTGCTGCGTCAGACCGCTTCGAGCTCGGTCAGCTCGGAGATCTTGTAGGCCTCGCCGGGGCAGCCGCCCACGACGAGCATCCGTAGGCCCTGCGGGCCCGAGTGGACCTTCCGTTTGGTCTCCGGGCCGACCCTGACGATCGTCTCCGGGTCCATCTCGACGCGCTCGCCTTCGATGTCCATCCAGCCCGAGCCCGACATCACGGCGAACACCTCCTCCTGCCCGCTCTCTGCGTGGTCGTGCTCCGGGTAGTCGCCGAAGTCCGGCGGCAGCTGGATCACCTGCATCCCGAACGCCGTCACCCCGAGCTCGGCCCGGACCTTCACGAATCCGCCGCCGAAGCCCGCCTGCATGTCCTTGATCTGCTTAGCCGTGTAATCAGTCATGAGGCGGACCCTACTGGATTTCGTGATGCTACTGACCCTTCGTTTCCGGCAGTAGGATCGCGAGCTGGCGCGACTGCGCGAGGACCGTCCCGTCGGCCGCCCAGATCACGCCGTCCTCCTCGAAGAACCCCTCTTGGATCAACTTCGAGGAGACCTGCACGAAGCACAGCTCGTGGGGATCCGGTTGCGGGGTGCGGGGGAGCGAGACGCGGAAGTGCACCGTAAGGTCGATCGTCGGCGCGGCGGCGGGTTCGCCGGTCGCCATGAACGGGGAGGGGATCAACGCGTCGCTGAAGAACGCGAGCGCCGGCGCGTCGAGCGGGCGGGCCTCGGCCAGGCCGATCCACGAGCCGACCTCCATCGCCCGCCGCTCGCCGGTCAGCGGCGGGCCGCTCAGGCGCGGCTCCATAACCAGGTGGCGCGTGAACTGCGGCGCGCCGTGCTCGTGGGCCCTGCTCGGCTCGCGCTCCGGTCCCGCCGGCTCGACCGCGGGCAGTGGCAGGTCGCGGATCTCGGGCCCCGTCCACGGCACCGAGAAGGCGGCCAGGACGAGCGCGAGCAGACGGCCGTCCTGCTCCATCCGCGCCGACATCGTCGAGAGCGAGCGGCCCGCGCGCTCGATCTTCGTCGCGATCTCGACGGGGCCCGGCTCGGGCTGACGGGCGTAGTGGATCGTCAGCGAGCGCGGCGCCCGGGAGGCGTCGTCGAGCGCCTCGGTGAGGGCCCGCAGCAGCATCGCCGCGAGGTAGCCGCCGTGGGGTCCGCGGCCGGCTTTCCAGCCGTCGGCGATTGTCGCCTCGAAGCGCGCCTCGCCGGGGTCCTGCTGCTCGGGACGGCGGCGGACCGCCGTCTCTCGCTCGAACGGGCCGGCCCCGAAGGCGTCCGGCGCCGTCGTCGGCTCAGCCACGCACGAGCCGCTTGTAGGTGATGCGGTGGGGGCGGTCGGCGGCGGCCCCGAGGACATCGTGGCGGTGCTCCTCGTAGGCCTCGAAGTTGCCCTCGAACCAAGTCACGTGCGAGTCGCCCTCGAAAGCGAGCACGTGCGTGGCGACGCGGTCCAGAAACCAGCGGTCGTGGGAGATCACGATCGCGCAGCCGGGGAACGCGAGCAGCGCGTCCTCGAGCGCTCGGAGGGTGTCGACGTCGAGGTCGTTGGTGGGCTCGTCCAGCAGCAGCAGGTTGCCACCGCTGCGCAGCAGCTTGGCGAGGTGAACGCGGTTGCGCTCGCCGCCGGAGAGCTTCCCGATCTTGGCCTGCTGCGAAGAGCCCTTGAAGTTGAAGCCCGCCGTGTACTGGCGCGAGTTGACCTCGCGGTCGCCGACCTTGATGTGGTCGTAGCCTTCGGAGATCTCCTCCCAGACGGTCTTGTCGGGACTCAGCGCGTCGCGCGACTGGTCCACGTAGGCGAGCTTGACGGTGTCGCCGAGCACGAGCGTGCCGCTGTCGGGTTGCTCCTCGCCCGTGATCATGCGGAAGAGAGTGGTCTTCCCGGCGCCGTTCGCACCAATGACTCCGACGATTCCCGCGCGGGGAAGGTCGAACGAGAGGTCCTCGATCAGCAGCCGGTCGCCGAAGCCCTTCGACACCGAGTTGGCCGTCAGGATCTTGTCGCCGAGCCGCGGGCCGGGCGGGATGTGGATCTGGACCTCGTCGAGCTTGACGTTGCGCTCTTCGGCGATCAGCTCCTCGTAGCGGGCGAGGCGGGCCTTGGACTTGGTCCGTTTGCCCTTCGGGTTGGTCCGCACCCACTCGAGCTCGGCCGCGATCGTCCGCTCGCGTCCCTTTTCCGAGCGCTCTTCCTGGGCGAGCCGGATCTGCTTCTGCTCAAGCCAGCTCGAGTAGTTGCCCTCATACGGGATGCCCTTGCCGCGGTCGAGCTCGAGGATCCAGCCGGCGACGTTGTCGAGGAAGTAGCGGTCGTGGGTCACGGCCACGATCGCGCCCTTGTACTCGGAGAGGTGCTGCTCCAGCCACGCGACCGACTCGGCGTCGAGGTGGTTGGTGGGCTCGTCCAGCAGCAGCAGGTCGGGGGCGCGCAGCAGCAGGCGGCAGAGCGCCACGCGTCGGCGCTCGCCGCCCGAGAGGGTCGAGACGTCCGCGTCGGGCGGCGGCAGGCGCAGCGCGTCCATCGCGTACTCGAGCTGCGTGTCGAGGTTCCACGCGTCGGCCGCTTCGATCTGCGCCTGGACCCGGCCGAACTCCTCTTCGGTCTCCTCGGAGTAGTTGGCGGCCAGCTCGTTGAAGCGGTCGAGCAGCGCCCTGGTCTCGGCGACGCCGTCTTCGACGTTCCCCTTGACGTCCTTGGTCTCGTCAAGGTGGGGCTCCTGCTCGAGCATCCCGACGGTCGCGCCGGGCGCGAGCTGGGCCTCCCCCCGGTACTCCTGGTCGACCCCGGCCATGATCCTCAGCAGCGTGGACTTGCCCGCGCCGTTGTAGCCGAGCACGCCGATCTTCGCGCCCGGGTAGAAGGCGAGCGTGACGTTGTCGAGGACCGTCTTGTCCGGCGGGTGGACCTTCGAGAGCCGGTGCATCGTGAAGATGTATTGAGAGGACATTCTCGCGCAGGATAGAGAGGAAGGGAATCGCGCTCCCGCCGCTAACGTTGTCGGGTCATGCCCACGACGGTCCTCGACATCGAGCAGCACCTGCTCCTTCTGGAGCTCGAGGCGCCGTTCGACAAGCGCGACGTGCAGCTCGCCCGTCGCCGCATGGCGAAGCGCTGGCACCCCGACATCGCCCCGGCGGGCCGCCAGTTCGAGCACGAGCGTCACCTGAAGGCGATCAACGAGGCAGCCGACCAGCTCGAGCGCATCGCCGAAGGCTCGCGCGGCGGAAAGGTCTCCAGAAACGCCGTCAAAGCGAGCGCCGCGGCGGCGCGTCGCGAGCGCGAGGAGGCCGGGCGCCGGGCGTACGAGGCCGAGCAGCGCGCTCGCGCCGCGGCGAAGGAGAAAGCCGAACACGACCCGTTCGGGGCGCGCGTCCCCGACCACTCGGTCGTGCACCGCTACGCGCGCTGCGTCTCCTATCCCGAGTGGGGCGTCGGGACGGTCGCGGGGATCTACTTCTCGAACGAGGAGAAAGCGGGCGAGGAGGTCCAGCAGTGGGCTCGCGTGAAATTCGCGCACGGCATCCGCACGGTCCCCGCGGGCAGCCTCAAATTCGTCGACTTCTCCAAGCCCGACCCGGCCGAGGAGCGGGTCGAGCGGTTCCTGATCGCCGCCCAGCGGGCGATGGCCGAGGGTGACTACGAACTCGCCGCGCAGCGCCTGATCTACGCCCGCGACGCCGATCCCCGCAACGTCGCGGTGCTGCGGCTGATGACGCTCGCCTTCTGGCAGGCGGGACGGCTCGACGCGGCAGCCCGGGCGGTCCGCGACTGGGCCCGGGTCGACGGCGCCAAACCCGCCGCGCACCGCTTCGCGGCGCGCATCTACGAAGACATGGGCGCGGTCGACCTCGCCGAGGAGGCCGCCGACCGGGCCGCCCAGCGGGGGCCGTCCGACGCGAGCGCGTGGGAGCGCCTCGGTCGCCTGCGCCTGAAGCTGCTCGACCGCGAGGGCGCTCTGCAGGCGCTAGGCCGCGCCAGCTCGCTCGGCGCGGGGGGCGAGGTGCAGAGCCTGATCGCCGAGGCGCTGGCGCTCGAACCGCGGCCGGTCTCGCAGAGCGCCTGAGGGCCGCTAGAGGATGTTCACCGCGCGCGAGACGATCAGCCCGATCGTCACCAGCGAGACCAGCGACTGCACGCCCATGATGCTCTTCGCCATCGCCGTGAGCGGCATCGTGTCGGTCGGCGAGAAGGCCGTCGCGTTGGTCAGCGAGACGTACAGGTAGTCGATGAACTTCGGCCGCCAGTCGCGCGGCTCGATCGTGTCGTCGGACATCTGCGGGAACAGGAAGTCCGGCGGCTGGTCGTGCCCCGAGGCCCGTTTGCCGGGCCCGCCGCGATCGAGCTCCCAGTACCACAGCGCGAAGATCAGGAAGTTGGTGAGCCAGATCACCACCCCGGAGCGGATCAGCTCCGGCCCGCCGTGCTTCCCGACGGAGTGGTGGAGGAGGTATTTGCTCAGCAGGGTGAGCGAGTAGACGTTGGCGGCCGTGACGAAGGCGGTCATCAGCAGCGCCACGCGCCGCCGGCGGGGGTGCTCGTACTCGAGCTCCTTGGGGGTCGCGAAGAACATCCCGACGAGCAGCGCCGCCTCGAGCGCCGGGATCAGCCAGAACGGCCCGACCGTGAGGCGGTCGGGAAGCGAGAACTGCAGGCCGATCGCCGCCAGGACCGTCGCCTGCGCAGGCCAGAACGGCTCGGACTCCGGCGGTGGCGGGTAGGGCCTTCGGCCCTGGGCGATCGGCGGCGGCTGTTCGGCTTCGGACGCCACTGGGGGAGCGTATGGGGAGTGTCGGAGGGCTCCCCGGTGCCGTGAGCGGCTGCGGCCCGTGGACCGTCCGCGACCGCTAGCCTGACCTGCGATGGGCATCGAGAACCCGGTCCACCTGCTCTTCATCGCGGCCGTCGCGTTGATCGTGCTCGGGCCCAAACGGCTCCCGGACCTCGCCAAAGCGCTCGGCCACGGGATCCGCGAGTTCCGTGAGGCGATGACCTCGGGCGAAGACGATGAGGTGATCCCAGTGCCGCCCGACCCGCCCGTGCCGCCCCACCCGCCCGACGCCGAGGTCGTGCCTGACGCCGAGGTCGTGCCCGACGAGGAGAACGCGGCGGGAGGGCCCGCCGGCGAGTCGGGCCTCGCTACGCCGGGGGTCGCCGAGTCGGACGGGTCCGCTGCAAGGGGCTGAGCGCCCCGCGCGCCGGCTCGGCTTCGCCGCGTCGGGTAGGTTGGTGCTCGGATGAGGGGACCGTTCGGAGGAATCGGGCTCGTGGCGCTGCCGGCGGCGCTCTGCCTGTGGCTGGCCCTGCCGGCCGCCGCGGAGGCCAAGGCGAGCGGCTGCCACTCCGGTGCGCCGGTGTCGATCCGCGAAACCGGCCCGGCGAGCCTGACGGGGAGTCTCGAAGCGGGGATCCTCGCCCAGTACGCGGTCCTGCGCCGCCCCGCGATGCCGAGCGACAGCCTGCCGGCGATCAACCCGGCAGCGGACACGATCGAATACTCGCTCTCGGGCTACTACGAAAGCGAGATCCGGCAGGTGCTCGCCCGTCCCGACGGCGAGCGCTTCTTCATCGTCCCGGGCCTGCCGCGTGCGCTCGACCTGCCACCGCTCCGGTGCGTCCCGAAGAAGTCGCGAAGATCGCTCCAGAAGCTCAAGGAAGAAAGCCTCAAGCGCTCCGTCGAGCCGGCCTACTGCGTCGTCGACCTCGGCGGGCGGCCGTCCATCGGGCCGAGCGCGTGCGTGACGTTCGCCGAAGTGCCCGACTCGCGCCGGTTGTTCGCCCTGCCGCTGGCCGGCGGGCCTAGCGTCATGCTGGTGCCCGACGGCGTGTCCAGCGTGCGGGTCACGGGCCCGGGCTCGCTCACGCAGACGCTCGCGGTGAGCGAAAACGCGTACCTCTACGAAGCCCCGGCGAGCCTGGTGCGACGCCGCGAACGACTGATCAGGAGGCTGATCGAGGCGGAACCGAAGAAGCACCCGACGGCGGCCGACCGGCGCCGCCAGGAGCGAGCCGAACACGCCGCCTTCCTTGAGCTGAAGCAGACGGAGCCCTTGAAGGCCGAATGGCTCGCTCCGAGCGGGGAGGTCTTGAGGACGATCGGCCGGCCGAGGTCGAGCTCGCTGCTCAGCCTGTTCGTGCCTTGAGGCGAGCGGTCCGCTCCGCGCGGTAGGTTCGCGCCGTGCGCCTGATCGTCGCCCGTTGCGAGGTCTCCTATGCGGGCCGGCTCTCCACCGTGCTGCCCGAGGCGGTCCGGCTGCTGATGGTCGGGCCGGACGGGACGTTCATGGTCTGGGCCGACGGCGGCGGGGTCAAACCGCTCAACTGGATGACGCCGCCGACGGTCCTCGAGGAGGAGCGCGACGAGGACGGTGAGCTGCGCACGCTCCTTGTCAGGCGCCAGCGCGGAGAGGATCGCCTGGAGATTCGGATCGCGGAGATCCTCTCCGACGTCGAGCACGAGCTCGACCGCGAGCTGGGCCTCGAGAAGGAGGGGATCGAGCGCGAACTGCAGGAGCTGCTGGCGGCGGCCCCCGAGCGGTGCGGCGAGGGCCTGCGCCTGGTGCGGCGCGAGTGGCCGACCGACATCGGGCCCGTCGATCTGATGTGCAGGGACGTAGAGGACGAGTGGATCGCGGTCGAGATCAAGCGCGTCGGCACGATCGACGCGGTCGAGCAGCTCTCGAGGTACCTGGAGCGGATTCGGCTCGATCCCGCGATGGGAAGCTGTCGCGGGGTGCTCGCCGCGCAGACGATCAAGCCGCAGGCCGTCGTGCTCGCCCAGGCGCGGGGGATCGACTGCGTCGAGGTCGACATCGCCGTGCTCCGCGGCGAACGCGAGCCCGACCTGACGCTGTTCGCCGCCTGAGCGTTCCTCGGCTGTCGCGCGCCCAGCGGCCTGGGTAGGCTCCCTGCGCAATCGACGAAGCAAGGAGCCGCGATGACCGCCGAGCCTGACGCCCCCGAGCAGCCCGCCGTCCTGACCGAGCGGCGCGGCAACGTGCTGCTGATCACCCTCAACCGCCCCCAGGTCCGCAACGCGGTCAACGCGGCGCTGGCCGAAGGCGTCGGCAACGCGCTCGACGAGCTCGACGCCGACGGAGAGCTGTCGGTGGGGGTCCTGACCGGGGCCGGCGGATTCTTCTGCGCTGGGATGGACCTCGGCGCGTTCGTCAAGGGCGAGTCGCCGTGGTACGGCGACCGCGGCTTCGCCGGCATCGCCCAGCGGGCCGCCGAGAAGCCGCTGATCGCCGCGATCGAGGGCTTCGCGGTCGCGGGCGGGATGGAGATCGCGCTCGCCTGCGACCTGATCGTCGCCGCCCAGGGGGCGAAGCTCGGCATCCCCGAGGTCAAGCGCTCGCTCGTCGCCGCCGGCGGCGCGCTGCTGCGGCTGCCGCGCCGGATGCCCTACCACGTCGTGATGGAGCTCGCCCTGACCGGCGACCCGTTTCCGGCCGAGCGCTTCCACGAGCTCGGCCTCGTCAACCGGGTCGTCGAGCCGGGCACGGCCGTCGACGTCGCCCTCGAGCTCGCCGGAACGCTCGCCAAGAACGGGCCCCTCGGCTTGCGCGCCGCCAAGAAGATCCTTCAGGAGCAGTGGGACTGGTCGACCTCGGAGATGTGGGGCAAGCAGGGCGAGATCGCGGGTCCCGTGATGGCGTCCGAAGACGCCAAGGAGGGGGCGAGCGCGTTCAAGGAGAAGCGCGAGCCGGTGTGGAAAGGACACTGAGCCTTGTATCGGGTTCACGCGCGAACTTCCCATCCGACCCGGCTCGAGCCGCCTCAGGGTTCGATAACGCTAGTCCGATAGTTCGTATAGGCTCGTAAATGTTGTAGAGGGACGGGATTGGTTATCGGTCGAAGTAGCAGGGTCTCAGATGCTCTTGGCCGTTGGGCAGTCGAGCTTGAGCAGACATCGTGAGGACCTCAGGAGCTGGATGGACTCTCAACGGCGCTTTCGAAGGGACGATCTGGGCGCGGGCTTTTTCGCTGCCGTAGCGGCGGTGATAACGTGGCTCGCGAATATCCAAGCGCCGCTGAAGGCACTCGGGCTCACTGCCTTGGCGTCTCGACTTGGCGCAGTCGTCGTTGTGGTGCTGCTGGTCTTCGTCGCGCGCGTCGCGGTCCGACGCCAGAGGTTGCGAGGGCTGCTTGAGATCACCGGTGCCTGGCCGTGGGCTGGGCCTCCACTGTGTGAAGTGCCAGCCGACACACTGGGGCTCGAGGAGTCGGTATTGGCGAGAGCGACCTCAGCGAACGAGGACGTGCCTTATCTCGAGCGAAACAACGACGCGGCGCTGCAAAGGTTGCTCGAAGAGAACAAGGTCGTGGTGATTGTCGGCCCGGCCGGGAGCGGGAAGAGCACAAGCGCCTATCACGTCGCCTCCAAAATTGCCGCAAACCGTCGTGTCATCGTGCCGCGACGACCAGCACCGGGGTTTGATCCGCTGAGCGAGGTTCTTTCCATGCTTAGCGGCCCGCGGATCATTCGCTCGGGTGCCTGGCTTTGGCTCGATGACCTCGAGGAGTATCTGAGGCAAGGGCCTCTGAATATGGCCCTTCTAAGAACCTGGCTCGCCGGTCACGAGGACCGTCGCCTGATAACTACGATCGGTTCCGAGTATCGGAGTCATACTGCAGCAGAAAATTCGCCCGCCGGAAAGAGCGCGACAGTACTAATTCGAATGGCGAAGGTGGCGCTCGGCTGGGACATTGAATGGACCGGCGAGGAGCTAGGGCGCGCAGAACGACAATACCCAAAGGCGGGTGATAAGTGCCGGGAACTGAGCCGCTTCTTCGCGCTCGGGGACTTTCATCTGATGCGCTACGAAGCCGCCGTGGATGCGTGTCCTGATGCCGCTGCCATCATGAAGGCTGCTGTGGCGTGGAGGCGGGCAGGCCTGAGCCGGACAATTCCGCTCGGGTTCTTGCACGAGTCCTTTTCGTTCTATACGGTCGATAAGGTCGTCGCTGGGGAGCGAAACGTGCGATTTGAGGCGGGGATCGCTTGGGCGACAGACCGGTGCGAGAAGCCCGCAGGGCCAGTTACGCGCGCGAGCGACAGCGAGCACGTCGAACTGGCGGATGTCCTGCTCGAAGCAGCAACTTCGAGACGTTTCGAAACGCCGCTAGGCGTTTGGGAACTTATGGCGGCCTGCACCGCGGGCACCAAGGACGAGGTAACAGTAGCCAAGGCAGCCCTGCTCGCTGGCGCTTCTCGTGTTTCATATGGCATTCTCAACGGGCTTCTCGACAACCTAGCGGTTTCACCTGAGATACAGGAGGCAGCGCGACAAGTTTACGATGACGCGTTTTCTCGGACTGCTCCGTCAGTCGACGCGCCATCGCTCAGCGCCGCCGCAGCGCGGTCGGCCGAGCCTCCAATCGAAAGATACATTGCGCCGCTGGCGTGGATTTACGAGCGGCCTGCCCTCTGGGGTGTTCTACGCATCGTGTCCTTGTTTGTCTCGGACGTCGCTGGGTTGTGGGTCGCGCTTCTTGTCGGTTACTTCTTGTCGCGTCTGCCTTCTTCCGTGTCGTTCGAAACCGCGAGGAGAGCGGCGGACCACCGCATCCCTTTTGTCGCCCTATTGGCCGTGATCCTTTTCGCCGGCGCTGGCTTGTACCGCGAGAGTAGTCGTCGCCGGAACACGGCTCGCGTATTGGCTGTTCTTTCGCAGGGAGGGCTTGCTCTCCTTGCCTTGCGAGTGTTTCTCGAAGCCTTTGAGCCGCACATGCTGAATCGCGGTGGGCTCGGTAGCTATGAACTGATCGCGTGGGCATCGGGTTTGTCCTGGGTGACGGTCTCTACGTTTCGGGGGCTCTTCAATCGTGGGGCAGTATGGGCTGCGAATCGCAGTCGAGGGCATCGTGGACGATGCGCTCTCATAGGGAGCGTCGACCAAGTCAATGTTCTGGCCGGCACTATGCGTGAGGATGACATCGCGACGGAGGTCTGTGGCTATTTCGGAGCGGCTCCTACAAATGTTGCGCCAGCGCTACCGTGGCTCGGAGAGGCCACCACCATCGAGGAACTCGAGGTGCTGGTGTTCGAGAAGGACATAGACGAACTCGTCATTTGCGACCCGCTGGTGTCTGACGCTTATGCAGCGGAGATCGCCGAAAGCACATTGTTTTGGGGTGTACGTTTGCGTATGGTCGCGCCGGACCGGCACTTCTTGGTGGCAGTCAGTCGGTATAGCGCGGGAGAGGGACTTCCACTAGAGGAGCTCCGGTTTCCTGAATTTACAGGCGCCCAAAGTGCTGCCAAAAGGGCTTTTGACCTAGTTCTCGCGTTCGCCCTTGCGCCGTTTTGGGTCTCGCTTTACGTCATGAGCGTCGTAGCGATCCGTCTCACTTCTCGTGGCAGTGCGACACAGCAACAGTCGCGACCTGGGGTAGGTCAGACATTCGCGATGAAAAAATTTCGGGTTACGCACTCGTCAGCTAATGGGCGTGCTTTGGGCCCGCCGACGCGAGTTGGAAAAGTCATCGAAAAATTTGGGCTGGATGAGCTGCCGCAAATCATAAACGTGTTGAAAGGTGACATGTCCTTTGTCGGTCCACGACCGATGAGTCCCGAGGATTTCAACCGACTGCCTACGTGGCAACAGACAAGGACTCTTGTTCGGCCTGGAATAACGGGTTTGTGGCAGATCGCCGGCCGTCGAGACACAGACGTTGAGGCGATGGTGCGCCTCGACCTGTACTACGTCCAGCATTGGAGCATCTTTCTCGACGTTGAGATAATTCTGAAGACGGCTGTGGCCACGGTGCGAAACCGGCGCTCGAAGTTGACGCTGGACCGATCTCTCGGCCATTATTACCGCGATCGGCGTGCACCTTTTGCCCCCGGCATCTTGGACTTGCTGCCTATGTCGCCGATGAGCTTCGATGACGTCGTGAGGGTGGCTCGGGTCTATGAGGCTGGGCTGAAGGACGTGCTTGAGTGGCTGGTCCTGCTTGAGAAGAAAGCATGGCTCGAAATCGAACATGGTGCGCATCAAACGCCGCGCTTTGTGCTCTCGCGGACAGCGCGCGCTCATCTTGCGAGCGATCCGCGGGAGGGCGCGATAATGACCTAGAGTTGCCCGGGGGCTAGCGCCGCAGCTGCTTCTTGCGCCGGCGCTGGGCCATGATCTGCCGGAACCGCCGCCACAGCGCCCCCATCAGCGCTCCCCCGGCGTCTTGCGGGGGTATTGCGAGATCGGCTGGCGCAGGTCGATCGCCGTCGTGACGATGCGGTTCTGTTCGGTCGCGTGGGCGGCGGGGTAGCCCTCGCCGGGGCTGGCCCGCTCGGGGCGGCCGATGTAGCCGAAGTGGATCTCCGAGGGCATGATCTGCATCAGCCGCGGGAACATGTGCGCGCGGGCGCCCATGTTGCGGGGCTCCTCCTGAACCCACAGCACCTCGCGCAGGTTCGGGTAGCGGCTCATCAGCTGGAGCAGCTGGCCTTCGGGGAAGGGGTACAGGAGCTCGACGCGCGCGACGGCGAGGCCCGTGTGGGAGGCGCGCTCGGGGTGTCCCACGAGGTCGTAGTAGATCTTGCCCGTGCAGAGCACGAGCCGCGTGACCTGCTCGTCGACGACGCCCGGCTCGGCGAGGACCGGGTGGAAGCGCGTGCCCTCGCCCATCTCCTCGACCGAGCTCGCCGCCTGGGGGAGGCGCAGCAGCGACTTTGGCGTCATCACGACGAGCGGGCGCTGCTTGGCGATCCGCGCCTGGCGGCGCAGCAGGTGGAAGTACTGGGCGGGCGTCGTCGGGCTCGCGACGCGGATGTTGCCCTCGGCGGCGAGCGCCAGGAAGCGCTCCAGGCGCGCGGAGGAGTGCTCGGGTCCTGACCCCTCGTAGCCATGCGGGAGGAGCAGCGTCAGGCGCGACGTCTGGCCCCACTTGGCAAGCCCGGAGACGATGAACTGGTCGATGATCACCTGCGCGCTGTTCACGAAGTCCCCGAACTGGGCCTCCCACAGCACGAGCGTCTCGGGCGCCTCCTGGCTGTAGCCGTACTCGAAGCCCAGGCAGGCGAGCTCGGAGAGCGGGCTGTTGTGCAGCTCCAGCGGAGCCGCGGCGTCGGGCAGGTTCTGGATCGGGCAGACCGTCTGGCCGGTCTTCGCGTCGTGCAGGACCATGTGGCGCTGGCTGAACGTGCCCCGCTCGGTGTCCTGGCCGGTGAGGCGCAGCGGCGTCCCTTCGGTCAGCAGCGAGGCGAACGCGAGCGCCTCGGCGTGGGCCCAGTCGACCTCGTGACCCTCCGAGGCGAGCGCCTCGCGGCGCCGGTCGAGCTGTTTGACGAGCTTCGGGTGGACGGTGAAGCCGTCGGGCACGCGCAGCAGCTGCTCGCCCAGCTCGCGCAGGCGCGCCGCCGGGACGGCCGTGTCGACGTCCGGGCTCGGCGAGCGGTCGAGCTGGTACTCGCCGGTCGAGTGCTTGCCGCCGTGCTCCGCGACCTCGGCGATCTTCGACTTCAGGCGCTGGTGCAGGAGCGTCAGGTTGTCCCACACCTCCTGGGCCTGTTTCTCGACCTCCTCCTGCGTCACGACCCCTTCGGCCACGAGCCGCTCGCCCCACAGCTCCGTGACGCGCTTCTTGCCCTTGATCTTCGCGTAGGCCTCGGGCTGGGTGTAGGCGGGCTCGTCGGACTCGTTGTGGCCGAAGCGCCGGTAGCCGATCAGGTCGATCAGCACGTCGTGGCCGAACTCCTGGCGGAAGGCGAAGGCGAGGCGCACCGCGCTCATGCAGGCCGGCACGTCGTCGGCGTTGACGTGGATGATCGGCACGTCGAAGCCCTTCGCGAGGTCCGAGGCCCAGCGCGTCGAGCGAGCGTCGTCCGGGTCGGTCGTGAAGCCGACCTGGTTGTTCATGATGAGGTGGACCGTGCCGCCGACCTTGTAGCCGTCGAGCGCCTGGAGGTTCAGCGTCTCCGGGACGACGCCCTGGCCCGGGAAGGCTGCGTCGCCGTGGATCACGATCGGCATCGCCGCGTCGGTGTCCTGGTGGGCGTGCGGGCCCCGCCGCGAGGTCTGGGCCGCGCGCGTGGCGCCCTCGACGACCGCCGAGACGAACTCGAGGTGGCTCGGGTTGGACTCGAGGTTGACGCGGATCGTGCCGCCGCCCGGCAGCTCGTAGGTGCCCTGCGTCCCGTGGTGGTACTTGACGTCGCCCGTCCCGCCCTGGGGGATCGTCGTGACGACCTCGAGCGTCGAGGCGCCCTCGAACTCCGCGAAGATCGTGTCGTAGGAGCGGCCGAGGTTGTGGGCGAGCACGTTCAGGCGCCCGCGGTGGGCCATCCCGACGACGACCTCCTGCCCGCCGTGGGCGGCCGAGAGCTGGATCAGCTCGTCGAGCATCGGCACCGTCATGTCGAGGCCCTCGATCGAGAACTGGTGCTGGCCCAGGTAGGCCTTGTGCATGAAGCGCTCCAGCGCGTCGACCTCGACGAGGCGCTTCAGCAGCGTGCGTCGCTCGTCGTTGGTCAGCTCCAGGCGGAAGGTGCCCGACTCGATGTGCTCGCGCAGCCACACCCGCTGGCGGTGCGAGGCGATGTGCTCGATCTCGTACGCGATCGTCCCGCAGTAGGTCTCGCGCAGGTGGGGCAGCGCGTCGGCGAGCGTCGCCCCCGGTACCCAGACCTGGAACAGCTTCGCCGGGATCCGAGCCTGCAGCTCGGGGGTCAGACCGAGCGCCTCCGGGTCCAGGCCGGGGTCGCCTTCGGGCTCTGAGCCGAGCGGGTCCAGACGCGCCGCCAGGTGGCCGTGGCTGCGAACCCGGTGGACGTAGGTGGTGGCCGCCTGCACGGCGCGCAGCATCTCCTCGCCGGCTGCCTGCGGCGTGAGCGCGGGGGCGGGCGCGGATGCCGCCGCGGCGGCCGGCGCGGGCGCCGGGGGCAGCGGGCCGAGCTCGACGCCGAGCGACGAGAACACCTCGTCGTAGAAGCCGTGCTCGCCCTGCAGGTGCTCCTCGATCAGGGCCAGGAAGCGACCCGACTCGGCCCCCTGGATGATCCGGTGGTCGTAGGTCGAGGTCATCGTCATGACCTTCTCGGCCCCGATCATCGCGCCGATCGCTCCGAGGCCGACCGGGTAGGCGATCGAGCCGGTGGCGATGATCGTGCCCTGGCCCATCATCAGCCGGGGCACCGAGGCGATCGTGCCGATGCCGCCCGGGTTCGTCAGCGTGATGTTCCCCCCGACCAGGTCGTCCGCAGTCAGGGAGTTCGTCCGCGCCTTCTCCACGAGCCCGTCGTAGGCGTCGAGGAAGCCCGCGAAGCTGAGCTTGCCGGCGTCGCGGATCACGGGCACCATCAGCGTCCGCGAGCCGTCCTTCTTCTCGACGTCGACCGCCAGCCCGAGGTTGACCTGCCCGTCGAGGACGCGGTGGGGCTTGCCGTCGACCTCCTCGAAGTGATTTGCCATCACCGGCATCTCCTCGGCCGCCTTCGCGATCGCGTAGGCGATCAGGTGCGTGAAGGAGACCTTCCGCGGGCCTGCCTTCAGCTCGCGGCGGCGGCCGTCCAGGGCCGTCACGGTCAGCGTTCGGAAGCTCGTCGCGGTCGGGATCGAGCGCGACTGGTCCATGTAGCGGGCCAGGGCTGCCGCGCCGCCCTTCATCAGCTGCGATTCGCCTGCGCCGCCCGGCGCCGTTGCGGGCGCGGCGGCGCCATTTGCCGCCGTCGGTGCGCCGCTGGCGGCGGCGAGCACGTCGGACTTCGTGATCCGCCCGGCGCGGCCGCTCCCGGCGACCGCTCCCAGGTCGACGCCCTCGGCGGCCGCCGCGCGCGCGGCGACGGGAGAGACCTTGGTTCCATCGGGCACGGCCGACGGCGCAGACGGAGCCGCAGCAGCAGGACCTTCGCCCGCGACCGGAGCGGGTGCTTGCGCGCCGGCGCCCACTGCGATCCGCGCGATCACCTGGCCGACGGTGACCGTGTCGCCCTCGGCGGCGAGGACCTCGGTCACGGTGCCGGTGGCCGGGGAGGGCAACTCGAGGTCGACCTTGTCGGTCGAGATCTCGACGATCGTCTCGTCGAGCTTGATCGCATCCCCGACCTCGACGTGCCATTCGAGGATCGTCCCCTCGCTGACCGACTCGCCCGCGCCGGGGGTCACCACGTCGACGACGCCGGGCGCCTCGCCCGGCGGCTCGGCGGGCGGCGCCGGGGTGCTCGGCGGCTCGGAGCCGTTTCCGTTGCCCTCTGCCGCGGGCGCGCCGGTCTCGCTCCCGCCGGAGGTCTTCTCGGCGCCCTCGTCGTCGGGCTCGGTGGTCGCCGGGGGTGCGCCCCCGCCCACGGCGATCCGTGCGATCACCTGGCCGACGGTGACCGTGTCGCCCTCGGCGACGAGGATCTCCGCGACGGTGCCGGTGGCGGGCGAGGGCAGCTCGACGTCGACCTTGTCGGTCGAGATCTCGACGATCGTCGCGTCGGCCTTGATCTGATCGCCGACCTTGACGTGCCATTCGAGGATGGTTCCCTCGGTGACCGACTCACCCGCCGCGGGGGTCACGACGTCCACTATCTGCTGGGTCGTCGTGTCGGTGGCCATCGATCTACCACTCTAGCGATCCGACCGGGCCCGGCGACGGGTTCCCGGGCCCCGTTGCAGGGCTTTTTCAGAGCGTTCTCATCTGTCTGTCCGGCGGCCCTCGCGGATGAACTCCCAGCTGCCGAAGAAGGGGCCGATCCCGCCGAGCACGACGACCGCGACGGCCAGGCGCAGGGACACGACCCGCAGCCGCGCGGCGGCCAGGCAGAGCAGCGACATCGCGATCCACATCAGCCCGTGAGCCAGCCCGAGCACGAACGTCTCGGGCTGCGGGCCGCCCGCGACGAACGCGCACAGCAGCAGGGCGAGATAGACACAGGAGTGTGTGAACGAGGCGGCACGCAGCCGCGCGAACGTGATCGGCCCCACGCCGGGCCGCCGTTCGCTCACATCGTCAGCCAACGGGCCATCCGCGGCAGCGCCTCGCCGGCCTCCGCGGGCCAGGCGTCGATCTCCGACGGCCACCACGCGAACTCGTCGTGCTCGTCGTCGGGGCGGACCGTCTCCTCGACGCCTTCCGCAAGCCAGGCCTGTCCGACGAACATCACCAGGCCGTGCGGCAGCCTCAGCAGCGCCTCGGCTCGGACCTTCGCGGGCGCCACCGCCCACTCCTCCTCGAGCTCGCGCACGAGCGTGTGCGCGGGGCTCTCGCCGAGGTCCACGGCGCCGCCCGCGCCGAGCGCCCAGCGCCCGGCCCACGACGAGACCCAGGGCGCCCTGCGCCCCGCCAGCCAGCGACCGTCGGCCGCCCGCGTCACGCACAGGGCGGCCATGCTCTGCGAGGCGTCGCCCGCCACCAGGCGCAGCGCCCAGCGCAGCGGCTGCATCTCGATCGCGATGCCGTCCTCGCTCTGGCTGTAGCCGACCAGGCGCGCGGCGACGCCGTCGTGGCTCGGCGATCCGCGCTCCTGCAGATCGCGGATCGCGGCGTCGGCCGCCTCGGTCTGCTCCGGCGTCGGCTCGTAGGGCTCATCGCGCCACCGCACGCTCACGCGGTCGAGCTCCCATGGGCCGCGCGCGAGGATCTCGGGCGCCTGGCTGCTCTGCTCGGCGGTCTCTGACACAGCGCGGGACAGGCTAGTGAATGATCCGCGCCCGCTGCCGCGCACGCGCTCCCGCCGAGCCGCCCTCCGCATAGACTCGCGGCGTGACGAGCCGCAGGCGCAAGCATTGGGGGTGGGGCTTCGAGGACCAGCAGCCGACGCTCGAGCAGGCGCGCGCCGCCGCGCCGACCCTCTCCGAACGGCTCCGGCTTCCGCTCGGAGAACCCGAGCAGCCGGTGGCCCTCGAGCAGGTCGCGCTGCCCGAGCCGCGCATCCCGGTGCCCCCGGCGCTCGCGGAGATCGCGAGCGCGGATAAGCACGAGCGCGCCTGCCACGCCCTCGGCAAGTCCTACGTCGACGTGGTGCGCGGCTTCAGGGGCGTCTTCGAGAGCCCGCCGGACTTCGTCGTGCGCCCGCGCGAGGAGCGGGAGCTCGAGCGGGTGCTCGAGTGGTGCTCGGCCGAGCGCGTCGCGGCGATTCCGTTCGGTGGCGGCACGTCGGTCGTCGGGGGCGTAACGCCCGAGCTCGGGCCCGGCCACAATGGCGCCGTCTCGATCGACCTCGCCGCGCTCGGCGGCCTGCTCGAGCTCGACGAGGTCTCGCGATCGGCGCGGATCGGCGCGGGCGCGACCGGGCCGGCCCTGGAGGCGGCGCTCGGCGAGCACGGCATGACCCTCCGGCACTTCCCGCAGTCGTTCGAGTACTCGACGCTCGGCGGCTGGATCGCAACGCGGGCGGGCGGCCATTTCGCGACCGTCTGGACCCACATCGAGGACTTCCTCGAGTCGGCTCGGGCGATCACGCCGGCGGGGCTGTGGGAGTCGCGGCGGCTGCCGGGGTCGGGCGCGGGGCCCAGCCCCGACCGGCTGCTGGCCGGCTCGGAGGGGATCCTCGGGGTGATCACGAGCGCCTGGGTCCGTGTTCAGCCGCGACCCGAGCACCGCGCCTCGGCGGGCGTTCGCTTCGAGACCTTCGCGCGCGGCGCGGAGTGCGTCCGCGAGCTCTCCCAGTCGGGCCTGCACCCGTCCAACTGCCGCCTGCTGGACCCCGGCGAGGCCGGTCTGACGATGGCCGGTGACGGCAGCCACGCGCTGCTCGTGCTGGGCTTCGAGTCGACCGACCACCCCGTCGAGGAGGCGATGGCGCGCGCCCTGGCGATCTGCGCCGAGCACGGCGGGGCGCCCGTGCCGCGGCGCGAGGGGGCGGGCGGCGACGCGGTGCAGTCCTGGCGCGGCGCGTTCGTCGGGGCCCCCTACGTGCGCGACCTGCTCGTCTCGATGGGAGTGCTGAGCGAGACGTTCGAGACGGCGATCACGTGGGAGCGCTTTCCCGCCTTCCACGCTCGCGTGATGGAGGCGGCGCGGGAGGCCGTCCGCGAGGTTTGCGGCGAGGGCGGGAGCGTGTACTGCCGCTTCACCCACGTCTACCCCGACGGGCCCGCCCCGTACTTCACGGTGCTCGCGCCGGCCCGCCGCGGCGAGGAGGTCGAGCAGTGGGGCGCGATCAAGCGGGCCGTCTCCGACGTGCTGATCTCCAGCGGCGCGACGATCACCCACCACCACGCCGTCGGGCGCGACCACCGGCCCTGGTACGAGCGCCAGCGCCCCGAGCCCTTCGCGGCGGCGCTGCGCGGCGCCAAGCAGGCGCTCGACCCGGCGGGAGTGATGAACCCCGGCGTCCTGCTGGAGGCGCGGCCCTGAAGATCGCGGTGCTCGGCCCGGGCGGCGTCGGGGGCCTGCTCGCGGGCGCGCTCGATCGGGCGGGCCACGAGGTGGTTGTCGTCGCGCGCGAGGAGACCGCGGCCAAGATCGCGGCCGACGGCATCGAGATCGACAGCGTCAAGTTCGGCCGCTTCACCGCGCACCCCCGGGCGGTCTCGCGCCTGCAGGAGCCGGTCGACGCGCTGCTCGTCGCGACCAAGGCGGCGGGGATGGAGCCGGCGCTCGAGCGGATCGACGTTGAGCCCGCCGTCGTGCTGCCGCTGCTCAACGGCCTCGATCACATCGCCGTCCTGCGTCGCCGCTTCCCGGCAGACTCCGTGCTCGCGGGCTCGATCCGCGTCGAGGCCGACCGCCCGGAGGCCGGCGTGGTCGTCCACACAAGCCCCTTCCTGCTGATCAACATGGCGAGCGCCGTGCCGGCGATGGCAGGACCGATGGAGCGGCTCGCCGAAGCCCTGAACGACGCGGGCGTGCCGACGAAGATCCTCGACTCCGAGCCGCAGGTGATGTGGTCGAAGCTCGTCCGCCTCAACGCCCTGGCCTGCACGACGAGCGCCTACGACAAGCTGCTCGGGGAGATCCGCTCGACGCCCGAGCTCCGCGCGGATCTCGTGGGCGCGATGCGGGAGGCCGCGGCGGCCGGCCGGGCCGAGGGCGCGGACGTAGACGGCGACACGGCGATCGAGGAGCTCGAGCGGGCGCACGCGACGCTCGGCAGCTCGATGCAGCGCGACATCGCGGCCGGGCGCGAGCCCGAGCTCGACGCGATCCCCGGCTCGGTGATGCGGGCGGCCGCCCGTCACGGCCTGCGCTGCCCGACGATCGAGCGGCTCGTCGCGACGATCGCCGAGCGCGCGGGAGTGCCGCCGCCGGTCGTCTAGCCCGCCGGTCGCTCGACGGCGCTCGTGGCCGGCCGGCCGGAGCGGTCGTGGCGGAGCACCTCGAGCAGCTCCACCGAGGGTCCCGCCAGGAACGCGTCGTCGCCTGGCGCGAGGCGCGTGTCACGCCGGGGCGGGTGCTCGAGCTCCTCGGGACGCTCGGCGCGGCGGATCGCGACCACGCGGATCCGCGCCGGCAGCTCCCGCATCGCGAGGCCGTCGAGGCCCCCGCCCTCGCTGACGCGCAGACGCGCCAGCAGGAACGGGTGATTGCCGACGTAGAAGGTGAACAGCACCTCCATCCCGAGCGTCGCCCCGACGAACCACGGCGCGGCGATCGCGGAGGTCGACCAGACGTGACGGAAGCCGAAGCTCTGCTCGAGGCGCCGCCCGAGCTGGCGGTCGAAGACGCGCAGCACGACGGGCACCTCGCCCCAGCGCTCGCCGAGCCGCTCGCGGACAGCGAGGCCCGTCTCGATGTTCGTGAGGTCGTCGGAGGTGACGATCGCGACGCCGGCGGCCGCGTCGAGGTTCACCGAGTCGAGCGTTTCGCCGTGGGTGGCGTCGCCGAGCACGACGGGGACGCCCAGCGCGCGGGCGCGGGCGACCGTGCCGGCGGCCTCTGCCCGCTCGACCACGACGACCCGGACGCCGTGGTCGAGCAGCCCCTCGAGCACGTGCATGCCGACGGCCCCGAGGCCGACGAGGACGACGTGGCCGCGCATCCCGGGGATCCGCCCGCCGCCCAGCGACTGGGCGATCCGGCGGCTGACGAGCGCGTTCGTCAGCAGCGCGAAGATCGTCGTCACGAGCGTCGTCCCGGCGACGATCAGGAAGATCCCGTAGGCCTCCAGCCAGCCGGACTGCCCGGAGAAGGAGAAGTCGCCGAAGCCGACCGTGGCGACCGTCTCGACGGTGAAGTAGATCGCGTCGAGGAACGGCAGGTGGGGGTTCCCGATCGGTCGGTGGTAGCCGAGGTGGAGCACGAGCGCCGAGACCAGCAGCAGGGCGAGGCCGAGCAGGAGGGTGATCCGCAGCGGGCGGTCGACGATCGCGCGGACCGTGCTGCGCGCGCGTGCCGCGGCCGCGCGCAGCGTCGCGGCGCGCCCCTCGGAGGCGAGCGGCCCGAGCGGGAGGGGGACGCCGGCCGTGGCGTGCTGCTCGGGGGTG